>Ga0316608_1000020_pt1 | contig 84234 bp, 73 predicted proteins | sample MIS2016152B_MG_FD_207673 | JGI IMG/M metagenome (GOLD analysis project Ga0316608, IMG submission 207673) | Microbial mat bacterial communities from Middle Island sinkhole, Lake Huron, Michigan, United States - MIS.2016.152B | ecosystem: Environmental > Aquatic > Freshwater > Lake > Sediment... | reverse complement strand
AGCGTATTCAGTTAAATAATTATTAACAAGCAGCAATGCGATGATTAACTATTACGAGACAAAATCACAGCCGATAACCAGACTTATGGTATGGGAAGCCTACCAAAAAGTAAGGCGGAAATTGGTATATCCATAAATTTTTGTAAATTTGTGATTGAATATGACGAGCCGTATGAGGCGAGAGTTTCACGTACGGTTCTGTGAGAACGGTGGGGTGAAAGTCCCTGCCGTCACTCGGCAGCATTAATAAAACTTGACAACAAAACGATGATAACGAATTGATTTTAAAATTACAGTGCAAATTTTGAATATACCAACAACTGTTGGTATATTTGGCATAATTTAAAAACACCAACAGTTGTTGGTAATTTACAAAAAGAATGGAAGAAATATCAAATTTTGAATATTCTAAATTATTGACTGACATCGTTGATAATATTGAAAAAGCGAGAATTAAAGCATCTAAAATGCTAAATTCTACGCTTGTTGAACTTTATTATAATAACGGAAAGTTGATTATTGAGCGACAACAACAATTTGGTTGGGGGAAATCTGTAATTAAAAGAATTTCAGACGATTTGAATAAAACTTATGACGGATTAACAGGATATTCTATTTCTAATCTACAATATATGAGACAGTTTTATCTTGAATATAAAGATAATCCTGTATTGTTAAGCTACGCATTACAAATACCTTGGGGACAGAATTTATTGATATTACAAAAGACTATTGATTTGGAAGAACGCACATATTATTTGAAAGCAACAGATAAAATGTCATGGAGCAGAGCTGTATTGCTAAACCAAATGAAAGCAAATGCTTATCAATATCATCTTAAAAATCCGAAATCGACAAACTTCAATGAAACCTTACCTGAACATTTAGCAGAACAAGCAAATGAAAGTTTAAAAAGTTCATACAATCTTGAATTTCTGGGAATAACCAAACCTATTTTAGAAAGAAAAATGGAAAATATGTTGGTTGCAAAAATACGAGATTTTTTAATTGAGCTTGGATATGGATTTACTTTTATTGGAAACCAATATAAAGTCATTGTAAGGCATAAAAAGTGTCTATACAAAACCCTATATATAAGGTATGCCGGCATCGAACAACGCTTTGTATCCACCATTGAGTTTTTTCATGGTGACCATAATGCGATGCAATCGGATCTGCTTCGATCGTCGCTGTGTTTTTTTTGTGGATCAACGCTGGATACAAGATAAAAGGGTTAGCGGTCATTGTTAAAAGACAAACCAAAATGTCAAAGAGAATAACATTTTATAATAGGGAATATGCAAGAAATCAATTCTATTAATATTATGGAGAAGTTTTCATTGTTTGAAAAGCAATGGACACCTCACATTATTGGAGAACTTAATGGACAATACGTAAAACTTTGTAAACTTAAAAACGACTTTGTTTGGCACAGCCACGAGGACGAAGATGAACTTTTTATGGTATTTAAAGGGATACTCTTGATTGACTTTCGAGATGGCAGAACCGTTGAAGTTAAAGAAGGAGAAATTTTAATAGTTCCCAAAGGAGTTGAACATCGACCACATACAAATGGAGAAATTGTTTTTAACCTTCTTTTTGAACCAAAAGCAACTTTGCATACTGGAACTGCTGAGACAGAAATGACTGTAAAAGATTTAGGTTGGATATAAACAAAAGAAAAAAACAACTAACCGCTAAAACAAGGTTTAAGAAAAGGTGGGTCAGTTTGTTTGGCAAGTTTTGTGTTGTTTTCTATCTTTACACGGGTCGATAGTGACGCTTTCTTTTCTCCCTCAACATCTTAAACCTTAAGCGTTACAAAGATGCCGCCGCTACGTGGCTGATCATATGTGGCTATTTCAAAGAATTTTAAGTTTCTCGCTTTTCAACATCTAAATGGCTATTTCTATATTTTAATTTATAACTAAATGTAAATATATATGTTACAGATTATACTCCGGTAAAATTTTGATAAAACAATTGTATTTATAGCTTGCATGTATTAAGCACTGGTAATCAATTTATTACCAGTACTTATACTCGATTTTTCTCATTTGTTTTTATTTATCGAGATTGTATATGGTGCTTTCCCGGAAAAGACAATTGGTTATTTAATTATTTTGGATATTTTATTATCAATTAATTCCTTATAATAATTATTTTTATCTATTTGATTTTTTGCTTCTTTTATCTTATTGTCGAATTTTTTAAAACCAGTTACGAATTTATTTATATAATTGTTTATCAAATATTTGTTCGTTTCTTCTAAAAGTGTTTTGCGGATTTTAATATATACACTTAACCTTTTTAATATGATATTTAAAAACTATTTTTATTTCATAATTAGGCATTTTAAGTGTGTAATTATCAATACCTATTTTATTTTCTGTTGTTAGATAACCACTAAAAGTTAATAGTGTCCATAACGGAAAATATATTCGCTCAATTTTTTAACTTTGTTGGAAATCAGTCTCCAATGCAGACCTGTTTCTTATTTTTTGAAAAATTTCTAACTTGTCATTTGTGAGAAGATTGTTTTTTGTCTGAAAATTGTGTTTTGTATATATATCAGGTAGTTCTGCAACAATCAACTCATAACATTTATTTCAAGTTTTTTCCTTTTCGTCTTTAAAACGCAAAAAAATAACTGGATTTTTTGCATATTTTTCTTTTATTCCGTTTCCTTATTGCCAAATATTGAGTTTCAAAGGGGTAGTTTAAACTCCCTACGAATACTTCGACAAACTCAGTAAACGAAGAACATGCAGGTTTCTCTTCTACAGTTTGGGCATCTGGAAGGCGAATTAATGTCCTGGACGCCTGTTGTATGGTTATTTAATAAACTGTTTTTGTTTCGGTCAAAGGAAAAGAATTTGCATTTCTGCCGAATATTCAACGTGAGCTTTAAATATTTTGGATTGGACAAAAAGTTTGCAATCCATAAAACAAATGATTTAACATTATTTTTGAAATATATTTTTTTAAAATAATCATTTTGCAATACATTTGTGGATAGTAATCAATTAATTCTCTTATTATGAAAAGATTATTTTTCGTTATTTTAACCGTTATTTTTGATTCCCTTCAATTATTTGCTGGTAATTCAGAATTGTTTTCCTATAATTCTGATGAAGCTGAAGCAGTAATGCAGGATTTAAAACACCTTGAACAATATGTAGAATCCACTCCAAACATTTCACTTTCTGATATGCTTGCATCGGGAAATTCATTGGTGGAAGGGATAAGCAAAACCTGTTCATCACTAAGCTTTATGGCATCTATGCAGCCGACCGAAAACCCTATGGGTATTCCATCATATATGTGGGGTTGTTGTTTAAGTCTGTCTGGGGTATTGATTGTTTTCATGCTAACCGATGAGCAGCCCGATCACAGAGAAGAAGTCAGGAAAGCGATGAAGGGATGTATTGTAGGTGCTGTAGCTCCTTGTTCGTTGTATTTGATTTTGTTGGCTTTGAATTACCAGACTTATTAAGGCAAACTGCTTGTTTACTCTCTTTATTTGATCCGAATGTTGGAAATACTGTATTATTCGAAAAATATGGTTTTTTTGACTATTCATAGAAGTCATTCAGCAAAGGTCGTCGATGGTTGTAAATTGACGGGGAGATTTGCCTCGTCTTTTGTTTATTCAAAGATTGATGGAAAATGGAAAGTGATTCATTCTTATAACTTTAATCCGAAATCTTAGGTTTATGTCAGCGAGTATTTACACGGAAAATTTGGTTGTGCCTGATGATAAAATGTTGACTTTTGATTTAGCAGAGACCAAGAAATTTCTTGATATTATTGCAGAATTCATTGAGAGCAATTACGGTGATTTTAAACCAGAATGGAAATTTTACAATAAAAAATCAGGGTGGATTCTAAAAATGCATACAAATAGTCGAAATGTTTTATTTATTGTGCCTTGTGACAAATATTTTAGAGTAGCATTCACATTAGGAGAAAAAGCGACTGATTTAATTTTTAATAGCAAATTAACTGATTCGATAAAAAAAGAAGTATTTGAGGCTAAAAAATATACTGAAGGTCGAACTATTCAGATTGAGGTGAAAACTACAAAAGATTTGGATAACATACTGGAATTGATAAAAATTAAACTAATGAATTGAATAATACTGATCATAACACACCCGATATTCAATAAAGGTTATATTGGTTTGCGATGTTCTTAACCTGCATCAATTTTGTATCTGTTGATAGGTTTTATTTCCGTAATAATCTACAGGCCAAAACGTTAAACGTTATCAATTATAATTCCTAATAAGGTATTTTCATCGGAGAATCGTTCCAGAGTTTTAGTGCTTCAAGACCTTTGTCTTTCAATAATGCAAATGAAGGAATACTGCGGCGCGATAGCTCTAAACCCAATTCCTTATAAATCCATTTGTCGTTGAACCCTGCGTTTTCTGCATCTTGTCGTGAACAGGCATAATATATTTTGCTGATTTTTGCCCAATAGATTGCACCTAAACACATGGGGCATGGTTCGCAACTTGTATAAATATGACATCCAGATAAGTCAATCGTATTTAATTCCAGGCAGGCTTTTCTTATTGCATTTATTTCGGCATGGGCTGTTGGATCATGGGTTGCTGTCACGCTGTTGGATGCCATACTTATGATATCACCTTCTTTAACGATTACAGCACCAAAAGGTCCGCCTTTTTGTGATTTGACATTTTCCTTTGCCAAGTCTATTGCCAATTGCATGAATCTTTCTTCCATAAGTTAAAAAGTTGGATTGAATCTATTTTTCAATTATTATTCAATTATTTTTCTGTTTGATAACAAAAGCTCCACTATATCCTGCATTTATCATTTTTTTTCTTACAATATTGGCTTCGCTTTGCGAAAATTTGCCTGAAACCATATATTTATATTTGTATTGGCTGTCCCCAACAATAACTTCTTCAATTTTATAGGGAGCTGAATTGAATTTTTTCATGCTTTCCGGTCGATAGCTGGCTAATACCTGAACTTTATAATAATCGGCCGAGGTTTGATTATTCTTTTTTTCATTCTTTACTATATCTGTATTGACAGTTTGATTTTCTATAAAATTCAAAATTCCCTGATAAATGGATGTTGCTAATATCGTTCTGCCCTCTTCTGTATTGAGATATAATTCTTCTTCATAATTGGACATGAAAGCTGTTTCAATTAATAGCGAGGTCATTTCGGTTTTTTTCAGAACCATAAAACATACGCCGTACTCACGGGTATCGCGAACTCCCAATGATTTTCGTCCGGCAACCTCCGACAATTGTTTTTCAATATATTTTCCTAAATTACTGGCTTTCTTATTCTTATGAGAAAAAATGTGAACTCTAAAACCATGAATAGTGCTATCTTTGTTATGATTACAATGAATGCTGACGAAATAATCAACTTTTTTTTGATTCGCACTCGAAACACGAGATTCTAAGGAAACACTCTGATCCTCTGACCGAGTTTGCGAAACAAGAATTTCATCCGATTCTTTTAGTTTCTCTATTAAGGTGTTTGATATAAGCAAATTAATTTCTTTCTCTTGTAGTAGGCTGTCTTGTGAGGGCAGGTTTCCCGGATCTTTCCCACCATGACCAGCATCTATCATGATGTGAATTTTATGCGTTTGAGCATAAACCTGAATAAACAGAAATACGAAAATGATCAAGAATATTTTCATTGTGTTTCATAAATATTATCAAAGAAGCTCTTCCTTTTTTCATATTTAACATCCTTCAGCATAGAAGATTTAGCATTCAACGTAAAATAATAACTTTTCCTTTGACCGAAGGGAACCAAAGACAGTCGCATAGCCCAACAATGCAAATCCCTGTCAATGGAAAGATCTGTGTAGGAAAAATCTTTGTTCGTAAAATCCCATCCTGTTCTACAACGTACTCCCCATTGTGGGGTTATTTTGAGGCTACCCGAAACATTCAAAGTGGGTGTTTTTTGTTCATCAAACCTTTGGCTCTCGCGGTTGAAAACTTTTGAATAATTCACCTGAAAATCCACCCTCAGATCCCAAGGTGCATCCGTGTTCAAATCTGGATTTATATCATTGGTCATTCCATCGTTGAATCTTTGTGGGTCATTCTGATTTTTCTTTTCGCCACTTTTCTTTTCTTGCTTAAAAATCGTAGAAGCGATAGAAAAACCTATCGAAAAATTCACAGATTTTAATCTAAGTATTTTATTTCCAGGATCTTCCCAGTTAAATCGATCTATTTCTGTTCCTATAGAATCTACCTGATACTCACTAAAAGAACCTGATGAACTTATATCAAACATATTGAACAAATCGGTCGCTATATTGAAGCTAAGATAATCCCATTTCATTGAATCCTCAAAAATATTGTAACTTGTTCTAATCCCGCATTGCTCAAGGATTTTAACTTTTCTGCCAGCTTCTGAAGTGTCTGAAGGTGCTTTTATTTTGGCTTCCAAATTGTTGTCCAATGCGAAATTAATGGAGCCCCCTTTCTTTCTTTCACGCGGTGGCCCATAAACTCCATGATCATAGATGGAATACTTGTATAATCTCTGTACTCCATATTCATCAAAAGCAGAATCCTGCCTAAAATATTGTTTTGTATTCAGCCCCATGTCTGGACTAAAACTTAATGATGCACTCGGGGTCATTACATGGCGTATTGCCTTAACCCGCCAATTGGGATTTTTCGATATATAAAATCCGTATAATTTGGGATTGAATGTAAGGGAAAAAGAAGGCCCCATTGTATGCGCATACCCCACCCCAATTCCTTCTTTGCGGAGCGTATCTACAATGAGCGTATCATAATCTATATATCTTTTATTCAGATAGTTAGCATATACAAATCCATCATAACTTATCGAAGGGGTGAATGTAAAAAACTTCAAGAATTTGTAAGAAGCCGAAATAGGAATTGAATGTTTGTATCCATTTTCCCAATTTGCGGTGGAATCAAAAATATCGAGGCTTTTACTTGTGATTTGATTTGTAAAATTTGATGTATAGGATAGAGATATTTTTTCATACCATTTTTGTTTTCCTACAAAATTTTTGCGCTGAAAAGGGAAAATTCTCGACATGGTAAATGACAGATCAGGCAAACTAAAATTCATTTCTTTAGTTGAAGAACTTTGGGTTTGACGCAGGTTTGCACTAAAATTGAAGGGCGTTCCCGGAAATGATCTTGCATAAGAAACACTGGAATTAAACTGATCAGAAAGATAGTCGCTCGTACGTACTGAATTGTATTGCTGAAAATTACTCGAACCCATATTCACACTTGCGCTGAAAGTACGATTGGGCTTTGCTTTAGCATCTTGGGTATGATTCCACTTAATCCAGTAAGCTGTACTTTTTGAGTAATTTATGGTGTCTTCCTTATCTCCGATAACATTGGAATTATAGAGAAACTCAAGTTTACCTGAGCGCTTATATCTTCTCTTATAATTCGATTGAATGCCAGTTCCCCAGCTACCTTTCGAATAAATTTCACCAGTAAGAGCTAAATCTATATAATCGTTCAGGGCGAAGTAAAATCCACCATTTTTGAGAAAATAACCCCGATTAAGTTCATCACCGTAGGCTGGAATTAATATTCCTGAATGCGCTCCTTTTTGGTTTGGAAAATATCCAAATGGCAATCCGATGGGAAGTGGAATATCGGCAACAACCACATGCAGCGGACCCGAAATAATTTGACGGTTAGGAATGAGTTTGGCCTTAGAGAGAGCAATGTAAAAATGAGGATGATCTGCATCACAAGTGGTATATTTTCCCTTATAAACGCAAATGGATCCATCTTTTTCCTTTTTGGTAATTTCACTATGTAAATAACCTTCACCCTGCTCGGTTTTAACACCTTTTACTACCCCTCGTTTGGATTTGAAATTATAGGAAAGAGAATCCGAAAAAAAAGTTTGATCGCCATCTTTAAATTCAGGTCTGCCAACTTCATTTCCTGTAGAATCTAAGGTTTGTTTAGCATGAAGCACATTTTTTGCAAGGTTGAATATAACCTCTGATGCTTTCAATTCAATCGTTCCATAGTTTACTTTCGAATCGTTCCAAAGTAAAACTTTTTGGGTGCCAATATCGAACATGACCGAATCTTTCGAAGAATATATCACTTGCTTTTCTATTACAGATACTTCCTTTTTTTTAACGCTATCATTTTTTAACGTGTCACTTTTTACGTCGGTTTGCGCATACAATGAAGGCGTAAACAATACTATAATAAATAGATTGGTTAAAAAAGCAAGTTTAAATTTTTTTTTTAACTTTGTAAAACAAAATAAGGTTCGAAGCATTTTCATTCCTATAATTCTTTGAATCAAAACTGGCCTCAAAGCTATGTAAAAATTATGAATTAGAAAGATTAAAAAATCATAAATTTAGACATTATAAATTATATTAAATTGAATGTTAAAAACTTGTACTTTTAAAATGTATTTTTTTCCTCAAAAATTGAAAATTAAAATAGGGCTTTCATCCCTGGCTTTCATTATTTTTCTGGCTTTAAGTATTGTATTGTATGCTTCCGATAAGAAAGCAGGAAGCAAATCATATTTGATCCGGAAAGTTGTCATTGATGCGGGGCATGGGGGAAAAGATCCGGGTGCTGTTGGAAAGAAGTCTTATGAGAAAAACATTGCCTTAGCCATAGCTTTAAAATTAGGTAAATTCATCAATGTAAATTATCCTGAAATTGAGGTGATCTATACCCGAAAGACCGATGAATTTATTGAACTTCATCGCAGAGCCCAAATTGCAAACGAAGCCAAAGCCGATCTATTCATTTCTATTCATTGCAACTCAAATAGAAGTTCAAAGCATTATGGAACAGCTACTTATGTAATGGGATTACACCGAACCGATGATAATTTGGAAGTTGTAAAGAATGAGAATTCATCCATCTATTTCGAGAATAATTACTTATTGAATTATCAAGGTTATGATCCTGCTTTGCCTGAGTCTGAAATGATTTTTTCTTTGTTTCAGGAAACCTATCTGGATTACAGTTTGATTTTTGCCGATAAAATTCAAAAGCAATTCAGTAAGCTGGGACGATATAATTATGGTGTAAAACAAGCTGGATTGTTGGTTTTATACAGAACAGCCATGCCTGCAGTTTTGGTCGAAACAGCATTTATAAGTAATTTGGTGGAGGAAAAATATTTGATTTCCAGTCAAGGGCAGGATTTTTTGGCTTCAGCTATTTACAGAGCCTTCAAAGAATATAAAATTCAAATGGAAAGCAGCCATATTTCTTCCAATACAACAGAAAAAAACCAGGTAGAGAAAAAGGAAGTTAATCAGGTAAAAGAAGAAAATACGGGTTCGGTTGTTTATAGTATTCAAATTACAAGTTCTTTGAAACCGATAAAATTGCAAGCAGCAAATTTCAAAGGACTGAGTGATGTGAAAGAGCTATTTCAAGATGGAAAATACAAGTACTTAACGGCCGAAAACAAATCGATTGACGACGTAAAGAAGTACTTGCCGGAGGTAAGAAAAAAATTTCCTGACGCATTTGTCGTAGCCAGTAAAAATGGAAAGAGAATAAGCCTTGCGGATGCTCAGAAAGAAAAATAAAGGTTGGGATAATAATTCAATATTGTTTCGTTAAGTCAGTACAACCATTTTTATGAATGATTGAGCTTAAATGGCTCGAACCTTTTTTATTGTCCTATCGAAGTTTATTGTATTTTACCAATAAAAATGATTTGAAATTACACCGGTAATGCACAAAATAGTTTAAATTTGTTAAATTTGCGTACTGAAAATCAGAACGCAGGAAAAAGGCATCGGTTCAAAAGTATAATCACATAAAAAGATACAATAAATTAGTTTTTTTTAAACAAATATTTATACTTACAAGGGTTTCAGAATACTATTCCTAAAATATATTGACATATAGTTTGTGAATGATTTGCAATATATTTTATTCTTTCCTGAGTTCTGGAAATATTTCAAATAGCAATAATCAATGAGTCTTGAAAATCAAAATATTGAATTTAAGGAAAGTTGGAGAGATGAATATACAAAAACCCTCGTAGCATTTGCCAACGCCAAAGGTGGTAAAATGATTATTGGGAAAGATGACGATGGAAAAGCTTTGGGAATAAATAATGCAAAAGACTTATTGGAAATTCTACACAATAAAGTAGCTCAAAGAATTGGTATCTTCCCCGATGTCAATCTTGTTGTGGAAAATAACCAAGATCTTATTGAAATTAATGTTTTGCATTACAAAGTTCCGATTTCTTTAAATGGAAAATATTACATTAGAAAGGGTAGCACAACACAGGAATTGACTGACAAAGACCTCAACCGTTTTCTTATGGAACGCAATAATGAATCGTGGGAAAATATTGTAGAAGAAGATGCAGGATTGGATAAAATTGATATTGATACTATTGAAAGATTTAAACGTTTAGCAAAAGACAATATAAAGGGATTAGATTTAATAATAAATATGGGGAAAAAAGGTTCAGGTGCAAAATATGTAATAGTACAAATTTGATCGTATATTATTGAATTAATTGTTTAACAAAACCCTCAAGGTTTTAAAAACCTTGAGGGTTTCTGCACAACTTATCATTTTGTAATGCTATACAATTAATTTTGGACGCTTACTTATGTATTAAAAAAGATAGTTGCATCATAGTTGCATCATACTATAAAAATCTATACGCAAATTAGTTGAATAATGAATAGTTCAAATTGTCGGATAGCTGTCAGATAATTTGGAAAGTGACAGATATAGGAATTAAGGTAATACTCAAATTGATAAAATTATTTATCTCTAAAATTATTTTTTTCTTTGAAATATATTGATTTTCAATAAAGTAATTCTGAATAATCGAAAAGTAGAATATCGAATTATTTCATCGAAAAATATGAAATTGAACCTGCTAAACTATTACAGCACCTTTCATTCCGTCATTTTGCCGAGTTATTGGCTATAAAAGAACCTTTAAAGCGGATATTGGAGTGCAAGGCATCTAAAACGCCAAAACGATCTGGCTTGTCTAAGGATAAAATAATATTTTTAAAAATCAAAAATATGAACAACAAGGAACAAATCAAAGACAAAATTGCATTATTAAGGAAAGAAATCGAAAAACATAATCATTCATATTATGTGCTTTCGAAACCGGAAATTAAAGATCTGGAGTACGATCAAATGATGCGGGATTTAGAAAAACTCGAAAAGGAAAACCCTGAGTTTTTTGATGAAAATTCCCCTACACAACGTGTTGGAAGTGATATAGATCAGAGGTTTGTGCAAAAGGAGCATCGATTCCCTATGCTGTCGCTCGCAAATGCTTATTCTTTTGAAGAAATGCAAGATTTTGATAACAGAATCATAAAGGCCATAGACAAGAATATCGAGTATGTATGTGAATTGAAATATGATGGGATCTCCATTAGCTTACATTACCATGAAGGAAAATTGGTTCAGGCCATTACGCGGGGCGATGGTGTTCATGGAGATGATGTTACACGCAATGTTAAGACAATAAAAAGCATTCCGCTAATTTTGCAAGGCAAGGATTTTCCTAAAGATTTTGAAATACGGGGCGAAATTTTCATGCCTCATGCAAGTTTTGAAAAAAGTAACAAAGAACGTATTGCCGAAGGTGATACTCCCTTTGCAAATCCTCGAAATGCCGCATCCGGCACATTGAAACAATTGAACTCTGCAACGGTAGCCAAACGTAAATTGGATTGTTATTTATATTACCTGATCAGCAACGAAAAACTTCAAAAAAAGCATTTTGACACTTTGGAAAAAGCCAAAGAATGGGGTTTTCGAATTTCGCCCTATATTCAAAAATGTAAAGATTTGAAAGAGGTATTTGAATTCATTCATTACTGGGACAAAGAAAGGCACAATCTGCCCTTCGACATTGACGGAATTGTAATTAAAGTCAATGATATTGATACGCAGGAAGAACTGGGATTCACCGCCAAATCGCCCCGTTGGGCAATAGCCTATAAGTTTAAAGCAGAACAAGTTAAGACGCAATTGTTGTCGATTGATTTTCAAGTGGGAAGGACGGGAGCCATCACACCTGTTGCCAATCTTGAGCCTGTTCAACTTGCCGGAACAGTTGTAAAACGAGCATCACTGCATAATGCAGACCAAATTGAGCTTTTGGATTTGCACGACAATGATTTTGTTTTTGTAGAAAAAGGAGGCGAAATAATACCCAAAGTGGTTGGAATTGATTTGAATAGCCGGAAGCCCGATGCCAAAGTGGTTAAGTATATTGAATTTTGCCCGGAATGCAATACCAAACTCGAGCGTTTGGAGGATGAAGCCAAACATTTTTGCCCCAATGAAAAAAAATGCCCACCTCAAATTAAAGGCAAAATGGAACATTTTATTGGTCGCAAAGCAATGGACATACAATCGGGTGAAGCCACCATTCATTTGCTTTTCAGCAATGGATTGATCCAGAATTATTCCGATCTCTATTTTTTGAAATTGGAGCAACTTTCGGGCTTGGAGCGATTTGGCGAAAAGTCTGCAAAAAATTTACTCGAAAGCATTGAAAAATCCAAACTACTTCCGCTGGCTCGTTTAATATTTGCCTTAGGAATTCGCTTTGTTGGCGAAACAACATCGAAGAACCTCGCCAAAGAGCTTCGATCTATGGATAAATTGATGAATTGCAGCATGGAGGATTTGCTAAAAGTTACAGAAGTTGGCGACAAAATAGCCCTAAGTATCTTGGAATTTTTCAAGGATGCGGAGAATGTTCAAATCATGGAACGATTGCGAAGCGCAGGATTAAAATTTGAAGATGAAATGCCTAAAAATTCAGCATTAAGTACTTCGATTTTAAGTGGAAAAAATATTGTAATTTCGGGCGTTTTTAAAGTTGTCAGTAGAGATAAAGCAGAAGAACTGGTGGAGCTTAATGGAGGCAAAAACTCCAGCTCTGTTTCAAAAAATACGAGCTTTATTGTGGCAGGAGAAAACATGGGACCAGCAAAGCTTGAAAAAGCTAAACAATTGAATATAAATATATTAACAGAAGAAGAATTCCTAAAACTTATTAATTATGTTTGATATTTTTAATAAATTAAACGAAGCAAAATCGATGATTGAAAAAGCCAAACAAGAGCTTGAATCAGTCATCGTTGAAGGGCAAAGCGAAGGCGGTAAAGTGAAAGTAAAAGCCAACGCAAATAAAAAAATACTTGGCGTTGAAATTGATCCTGAGTTGATTGAAATGAATGATAAGGAAATTCTTGAAGATTTGTTGCTTGTTGCAATCAACAGAGCTTTGGAGTTAGCCGACAAGGAAAATGCTAAACACATGCAAGGAACTGCCCAAGGACTTATTCCCGGTTTTCCTGGATTATTTTAGTTGAATGAATTTTCTTGCGCATCTCTTTCTTGCGGGAAGTAATCAGCAAATTCGTTTTGGCAATTTTATCGGCGATTGGGTCAAAGGTAATCGTTATAAAAGCTATGCGCACGATGTTCAAAAAGGCATTGTCATGCACCGCTTTATCGACCATTTTACCGATCATCATGATTGCATTCGTGCAAGCAACGCCCGGTTGAAATCACGATTTCACAAGCACGCAGGCATCATTACAGATATTTTTTATGATCATTTGTTGATTGAGAATTGGCATATTTATGCCAAAATAAACTTGGGAAATTTCATCCATGGTGTTTATAAAATGCTAATAATGAAATATTTCATGTTGCCAGGCGAATTAAAAGCTATTGTTCCGATCATTATTGCAAACAAGCGTCTTGAGTCATATTCCAGTTTGGATGGCCTTCATAAGGTTTTTAAAATTATGGCCAACTACACTAGCTTGCCCAATGAGCCATGGTTTGCAATTCGGGTTTTGCAATTATATTTTAAAGAATATCAAAACGAGTTTAATGAATTCTTTCCGGCTATTTTAAACGAAGTAAGCAATCGTTTTGAAGTACATTACGGAGAGGATTATTGGGAGGGAATCACTGACTAAATGCGTGATAAGCTAAGAGTTATGAGTCATTCGTTGAAAAGGACAAAACATCGGCAGTATGTTATACAATACGACCTTTTATAATTAGAATAATTCTACTTTTCAAAGTTAATTTTATGATTAATTATTTTTAACAAATTTCTTTTTGCGTGAAAACACAACAACAATTTGATCAGGCAGTACAAATTTGCCGCCATATTTTCGAAAAAAAATTGATCGATTATGCTCCGGCATGGCGCATATTGCGCCCTATTTCGTTAACCGACCAGATTTATATTAAAGCCCAGAGAATAAGAAGTATTGAAGTGCTGGGTGAACAAAAAATCGGCGATGATATATTGAGCGAATTTATCGGTATTGTGAATTATGCTATTGTTGCATTGATTCAATTAGATAAGGGCTTTGCTGACAGGGTTGACATTGACCCGGAACAAGCATTGGAATTCTATGATCATTTTGCAAAAGAAGCCAAAGACCTTATGGTTCAGAAAAACCATGACTATGGTGAGGCCTGGAGAAATATGCGTGTAAGTTCCTTTACCGATTTGATTTTAATGAAACTATTGAGAACTAAGCAAATAGAAGATAATAAAGGTGTTACACTTGTTTCCGAGGGTATTGCTGCAAATTATTTTGATATGATAAATTATGCTATTTTTGCGATCATAAAATTAAAAATTGAGGTATAATTCTTGTTCAATATTTTAATAAACATCTAAATTATTATCATTATGAAAGTTATCGTTCATATTTGCAGAATTTTATTGGGCTTGGTTTTTATTTTCTCTGGATTTGTCAAGGCGGTTGATCCCATCGGATTCCAATATAAGCTAGTAGATTATTTTGTTGCATTAAATATCAATTGGCTAAGTCCTTTTGCACTTTTTCTTTCATTTTCGCTCATAGGTCTTGAATTTTTATTGGGATTTACATTGCTTTTCAATGTGAAATTTCGATTGTCCTATATTTTCAGTTTACTTCTGATGGTTGTCTTTACCCCATTGACTCTTTGGTTGGCCATTTCAAACAAAGTTTCTGATTGTGGTTGCTTTGGAGACGCAATTCCGCTAACGAACTGGCAAACTTTCTACAAAAACGTCATCATTGATTTGGTGCTGATTTTTGTAATCATTTTCCGAAATAAAATTACTGCTTGGCTAAGCAATAAAAAGGAGTGGATTATGATTGGCATCTTTGCCCTGCTCATTCTTGGATTTGAGTTTTATAATTATTTGAATCTGCCAGTCATTGATTTTCGTCCGTATAAAATTGGCAACAATCTGGCAGAACAAATGAAAATGCCAGAAGGAGCAAAATCCGATAAATTTATGGTAATTTATTCCATGAAAAATGCCAAAACGGGTGAGTTAAAAGAAATAAATTCAGAGGATTACCTTAAAACAAAAATCTGGCAGGATACTACATGGAAAATAGAAAAAACCAGCGAACCCGTTTTGGTTGAAAAAGGCTATACTCCCCCAATTCATGATTTTAAAATTGTTGATGAAAACGGCAATGATTTGGTTGATTCTGTTTTGCAAATCGATTCCTATTGTTTTCTTCTTGTTATGTATGATTTGGAAAATTCAAACAAAGATGGAATTTTAAAAGCGAATAAAATACACGAATGGGCAAAATCCAATAATCTGGGATTTTATGCAATAACTTCTGCCTCAAAAGAAGAGCAGGAATCATTGAAAAAAACGCTCAATTTGGGTATGAATTTTTATACTTGTGATCCCATAACCATGAAAACCATTATAAGGTCTAATCCTGGATTGGTTTTGCTTAAAAAAGGCACAGTAATTGATCATTGGCATCATAGAAAAATTCCCAGTCCCGAGAAAATGAAAACAAAACTGGGATTATAATTTATTAAAAGCAATTTTGCGTGAATACTAATGAAATGTTTCCATCGGCATTTATTGGTCATGGCAGCCCAATAAACGCTATCGAAGATAATGATTATACACAAGCATGGAGAAATCTTGGAAAATCATTGCCCAAACCAAGTGCCATCATGGTTATATCAGCACATTGGTTTACAGGTGCTTGTAAAATCACTTATCATGATTGGCCTAAAACTATTTATGATTTTTATGGTTTTCCCAAAGACCTGAACCAGATTAGCTATCCAGCACCTGGACACCCTGAACTGGCCAAAGAAATTATTTCTAACTTAGCTGAATTCAATATTATTCCTGATACTCATTGGGGTTTTGATCATGGTACATGGACGGTTCTAAAACATATATTCCCACTTGCAGATATTCCTGTTATTCAATTAAGTATAGATTTCACTAAGCCGTTAAAATGGCATCTCGAATTGGCTCAAAAGTTGAAATTTTTGCGTGAGAAAAATGTATTCATTCTGGGAAGTGGAAATATTGTTCATAACCTGAGTATGGCCAGAATTTCTTCCACCATCGAACCCTATCCTTGGGCAAAAGAATTCGATGAAAAGGTTGCTGATATTTTGAAGAATAAAGATTATAATAAATTGTTGGATTACACTAAAATTACTAAAACTGCCACGATTGCTATTCCTACCTTGGATCATTTCATCCCCCTTATTTATGTTGTAGGATTGGCCGAAGAAAAAGAAGAAGCGGATTTTATATGCAAAGGTATTTCATTTAAATCCATTTCAATGCGTTCATTTGTAATGGTTTAATAATTATGAGCAGAAAGTATATTGTATTTCAATAATGTCATTGTTCTTGTGCTTTGCAATAACTTTTAACCCAAGTTGGCATACTTGTTTTATAAAAAGCAGGTTTATTGATTCTTACAAAATGTTTTTCGTTTTTCGGGGACTACCAGTTAATTTTATCGGTAAAAGCAAAAAATAACCATCTAAACCAACGCAAAATGAAACACAATTCTGACTAATTGCAAATAAAACTCAATAAAAAACGATAAAATTCGTAACGTACTGGTAATAAACTGAAAGATAATTTATTAAGGGGACTACAGAAAATATTTTGAGTTTCTAAATCGTAAAACATTAAATATCAATTTATTAATAATTATTAAATTAGTTTTTTAATCACCAGTATCTCAATATATTAAAAATACACATTTATAATATATTCATTTTCATTCGTTTAACAGTTGATATTGTAGGTAGTTTTTTGCCAACTTGGGTTAAAACATAATTTTCTAATAAATAATCATGTTTTGAATATAAATTAATTATTTCATTTACAATAAATTTATATGTATTTTCCCAACTATTGTCTTTAGCGTCTTTGAAGCTTAAATATATTATAGGATATTTTCCTTGTTTTTCTTTTATCTCATTTTCTTCTTGTCAAATTTTTAGATTTATAAAAAGTTTTTCATTATTGCACATAAAGACCTATTGTAAGGTTGAAGTATTAGATCTAACTTTTTCTTTCTAAGGCAAAAACATGCAATTCTGCCAAGTTTTCAATACTCCTTTTTATTTTTCTTTTATTTGGTTTGAAAAAAAATTATGCAGGAAATTAGGGATTGGTAAATAATTGTATATTTTGCAAATCGACTTATATGCAAATTACTTCACTTCCAAGATGTTCTTCAAGCTTCTAAGTCCTTCGTCAAAATCTGATCCGATCATTTTTTCTAAATCCATAAACAATAACATAAGGTTCATCGGATATTTCATCTTTCCTTTAAAGCCCCATTTAACCAGCGTTTCTTTTTCTGCAACTTGCTCTGTGATCATATAGGCTTTTTCTTCGGATTCAAATGGTTCAATAAAATGGAGTTTATAATCAATCCTTTCACCTTCCACTATAGCAATAATTTCCTGCTCGCCTTTGCCTACTTCTTTGCTTAAACTTTCCCAAGCAGACACAAAACCAACCGTTCCATCTGTGCCTTTGTAAGTTTTTCTCATGTTGGGATCCATTTTTTGCCATTTTGAATAATTGTCCTGATTCTTCAAAAGTTTAACATAGTCAAACACTTCTATTTTAGACTTTTGTATAGTAATACTGCGTTCTACTGCATATTCCTTTTTTAGGAAAAGTGCTGCTATTAAAGGAATTGCAATTATAATCCCTATTACGATGAGAATTTTCTTAACAATTTTCATATATTTGATATTTAAGTTTTTAATTGAGAATTTATTAATCCATACTCTTAAAATAACAAATAAAATGGAAAAAAAGTTTAGCTATAAGGTTCATATTCCTTATCTAATTTTGCTAAATAATCATCGATCTGTCCGGGTTTTGAGCTCAAACTAAACTCTTCAAAAAGATTTTTCCCTGTTTCTCTTTTTTTAAGAATTTCATTAAGCTCTTCGATTTGTTTTTTAATTTGCTCGGTTTCTTTAGCAATTTTCGTATCATTATCGATAGAAAAATACGAAATAATTGAGAGCATTTTATTTGCTTGCTTATTGAGAAGATCTGCGGAGGCAGCCATTTCTTCTGCCGACTGTGAATTGCTTTGCGAGACTCCGGCCAACTGCTGTATTGCATTATTGATTTCGAGTGCGCTGGTATTTTGTTCAAAGGAAGCAGCGGAAATTTCCTGCACAAGCATTGTACTTTGTTTTATTCTTGGTTCTATTTCACTGACAATGATTTCGGAAATTTTTGCTTGCTCAAGGCTGCGAAGAGAAACGGTTTCTATTTCTTTGGCCGCACGAAGACTGTTCTCTGCAAGTTGTCTTATTTCATCAGCTATAACAGCAAAACCCTTTCCTTGTTTTCCTGCTCTTGCTGCTTCAATAGAAGCATTAATGGCCAACAAATCTGTGCGATCGACAATATCGTTGATGATGGATACACGCTTAACAATATCATTCATAGCTTGATTCGTGTCTATTACCGCTTTTCTTATTACGCTGATATCTTCGGCTACTTTTCGTGCGATCATTTCTGCATTTTGAGAGTTTTCGCTATTTTGACTTACTGTTGCAGCCATTTCTTCCATCGAAGTAACAACCTCTTCGATGGATGTTGCTTCTTGTGCTGATGTAGAGCTAATGTGTTGTGCAAGTGAGTTCAATTGACTGCTGGTAATTGTTAAATTTGAGGCAGCTAATTTTAGCTCTTCGATCATTTTTGAAAGTGATAAAACCATATTCATAAGTGCGCCTAAAAGTTCATCACCTTTTGACCTTTTAATTAGTTCAACCTTTAAGTTTCCATCGGCTATGTTTTTTGCTTTTTGTGCAATTTCAATATTAATAGAAACTAATGAATTTAATGCATTCATAAGAATATCATTTTCAGATCTTTTTGCAAAGGAAACATTTAAATCACCACTTGCAAAATCTGCTATAGACTTAGATATTTGCCAATTGGTGTCAATAAGCTCGTTCAAACTATTTTTCATGCTATTGAATTCACCAATGAATTCTTCTTCGATTCTATCCGGTAAATCTCCTTTTGCAATTCTTTCTAAATACCTAGCTGTTAAGTGAACCGGTTTGATTGTTTTTTTTAAGAAAAGGTTCATAAGATAAATACTTAAAATAATTAGGATGATGCCTATAGCTATCTGTGTCCACATCATTCTGTCTGCAGATCGGGTAATCAGATATTTGGGAACCTGAATTTGGAACAACCAACTTGCATTGGAGTTGCCAAGTGTAATCGGAGATTGAACAATTAAGTCCTTATCGGCATAATTTACAAGGGTTTGATTTTGATCAATAGAATGAAGCAAGGTTTTAAAATTCTGATCGTAAGCACTGATATGTTTTCCAATTCTTGACGTATCGCCAGTAAAAGCAGCAATAACTCCATTGTGTGTAATGATACTGATGTGCGCCTGTTTATTATAGAGATTAATAGAATCTGCATAGCTTTGAATCCAATCGATGGCCAAATCGTTTCCAGTCACACCATAGTACTGACCTTTGACTAAAATTGGTGCAGTAACAGAGGTAAAAAGCACCATCTTACCGTTGATTGGCCAAAGATAGGGTGTTGTTACCCATTCTTTTTTCGTAGTTTTAGGAATTCTGTACCATTCAGAACTGTCATTCATGGCAACAGACTGGCTCGATTGCATGGTGATTCCACTATTGTCGCGTGTAAAATAAGTGTGCATACGTCCAAAATCGTTGCAACCCAATCGATTGATGTAATCTCTGTCACGCTGATCAAAAACATTGGGTTCCCAATATGACCAAGAACCCAGAAAAAATTTATAATTCGTCAATACATTACGGGTAATTGTCAATGCATCTTCCCTTGATAGTTTTATAGGACGTGCGCTATCGCCAACTGCCGAAAAAGTATATGCCATGGTTCTTGATGCATTCAGTGCTGTTTCAAATTTATTTTGAATTTGCAATGCATATTCTTTGGCAATTGAAACAACATTATCTTTAGCATTATTAACGGCAATATTGCGAGTTGTTATTGTGGTATATGCAATAATCGTTGTGATTATCAATGATATACCTACTCCAATCATAAAACCAATGATTTTACGAAAGGAAGCCTTTTTAGTCAATGAATTCATTTTTTGAATATTAAAGTGAAATAGAAAGTACGTAAAATACTCTTTCATTGAGCGGATTTACGATCACACTCATAGAAACGGGTAATGAAAACGAATCAGTAATTTTAATTTCTTTCGTTCCTTTTATGCTAGCATTGATAATACCCCAATCTTCTGTGCCATAAAAATAACTTTCCTGAAGAATGATTCCAAGGGTTGGTACTAATTTGAAACCAGTGAATTCCATCGGATACGAAACTTCCAAATAGGTTGAATAGTTTTGATCTTTGCTAAAGTTCAACGTACTATCGAGATTAATGCTTTCTATATTATGGTCGCTTCCCAAAACCAGCACTGAGGCTAGAAATTGGACTTTTCCGGTATAAGCTGCGAAAAAATCAAGGGTATGTTTAGTTTCGCCCTTTTTAAAATTAAAATAATCGACTCCATCTGTGTGATATTCATTGAGACCAACAGAAAACTTGGATGTAGAATATTTTAAATACAGATCAGGTTCATGAAAATCCCCTGTGAAGTTTATTGATCCCCAAGCTCCCAGCGAAAAGCCTTTGTAAGTCAAATCAATCCAAGGTTGAAAATTGGGTGCCATATTGAATGGGGTTCCACGCCAAATGTATCCACTCACAAGGTCGGCGCCACAAGTTACAGGGCTAACTTTTTCCTGAGCTACAGAAAATGAAACGCTTAAAGAAAACAAAAGTAGATAATAGGTAAAAATTCTTTTCATGGCAATCAAGGTTTAATTTATAATAATTTATAAAACATTAAAACTAATTTGTAATTAATTTAATAATATCTGATTCTGCAAAAATCTTATCTGTATTCAAAATATAAACAAAATCATCTTTGTGTTTAATAACTCCTTTCACAAATTCGGAATTATATGTACTTCCTAAATCCGGCTGGCTCAATATTTGTTTTTTCGGAAATTCCACAACTCCCAGCACCTGCTCAACCAGTGATCCAATTTGTACGAGCTTTCCTTTATGGTCAATTTCTGAAACAATAATATCACCAAGTGAGTTATCTGTATTAGGCAAGCTCAGTTTTTTAAACATATTAACAACTGTAAGTATTTGACCACGAAAATTTACAACTCCTTCGATATAATCCCTGGCTTTAGGCGCCAATGACAGGTTCGTGTTTCTTATCACTTGTAAAACGCTGTCTATCGGAACACAGAACATTCTTTTTGCTAATCTGAAAAGTAAGTATGTGCGCTTCTCACTACTTCGCTCTTTGTTTGCTTCAAGCTTTCTTTTCATCATTTATATTTTTTAATTGACCAATTAATTTTAATATGTCTATAATATATGCGATACCGCCATCGCCCATAATGGCAACGCCCGAAAAATAGTCTTGTTCATTGTGCAGAAAACCTAAAGGCTTGCGCACTACTTGTTGTTCTCCTTCTATGGAATCACAAACAATCCCATAAAATTTATCTTGATACGAAACATAAATAACTCGCACAACTTCTGGAAATTCACTTGCAATGTTTAAGAAGTCTCGCATCACAAAAAGAGAAATCAATTGATTTTTGTAAAGCATTTGTTTGGATGCACTTACGATTTTATTGTATTCTGTTCGGTTACAAGAAACAACAGAAGAAATAGGTATTAGGCAGCGAAAACTACCAACAAGGAACATGAGGGTGTCTATAATTGCTAAACTGATAGGTATTTTTATGGTAACACTCGTACCTAATCCTACCTCCGAATCGATGTTAATTTCTCCTTGCAATTCGCCAATATTTCGGCGCACAACATCCATTCCAACTCCTCTTCCAGATACATCAGAAAGACTTTGGGCTGTGCTAAAACCAGGTAAAAAAATAAGTTCATAAATATCTTGAAGGCTCAGTTTGTCTTGTGCTTTCACAAAACCTTTTTCAATCGCCTTACTTCTTATTCTTTCCGGATCGATACCGCGACCATCATCTTGTATCTGCACTAAAATATTTGCTCCAGATTCAAATATAATCAGTCTGATGATGCCTTTACTATTTTTTCCAGATTTCACTCTTTCATCCGGTTTTTCAATACCATGATCTATGCTATTGCGCAATATGTGCATGAGCGGATTTTCAAGCTTATTCAGGATGTTTTTATCAATAACCGTGTTTTCTCCTTGTATATAGAAGTCAATTTCTTTCGATAATTTTACCAATAAGTCACGCACTAACCTTTGAAAACCAAGCGTAAGCAAATTAAAGGGCACCATGCGCATTTCTAATATTTGATCCCTAAATAATTTGGTGAGTTTTTCTAATGCTACGGTTGATTTTTGAAAAGCAGTGGTATCAAAATTTTTTTGAAGATTATTGAAACCTGAGCTTAATGTAACCATGTCACTTACCAGATCAATCAAAATATCTAATTTAGATGATTCTACACGAATAAACTCTACCTGAGTGGGATGGTAAACGACCTGTGGTTCTTTTTGCTCTATTTTTAGTTCTTTTTCTTTATTTTCTGAGACTTTAGGGGGAAGAATAAATATTTCACTGTTTTTCTCTTGAATTTCTTTTAATTTGTTTTTGCTAACTTCTGTTTTAGACTTTTCCGCATGAATATCAAATAAATGATCAATTTCCATTGGGTTATTGATTTCTTCTACGAAATATTCGTCGGGAGTATAAAACATAAAGACATCATTAACTTCATCATAAGATTTACTTGTTTGAATGATGACAACCAATTCAAAAAAATAATTATCATTGAAGCCTTCCTTGGGTTCTGCTTTTTCAAAATTTCGATCAAACACAATATATCTCCCAAGTTCTTTCAACTCGATAAAAGCACTCAAGGGTCTTATACCTCTTTCGATAACATTTCTATGAGGTATAAACAAAATATAGAAAAGTTTGGGATGATCGCTTTGTTCCGTTGTTGTTTCAATTTCTTGAATCTTTTCCTCAATGACTGAAAAATCATTTTTCTTTAATTGTTCAATCAACGCATAGAACTTTTCGCTATGGGCTTCATCTATTTCATTTTCGCTTAAAAGCAAATATCTGAACATATCAACAACCACAAACGATTGACTGATTATGTTCTGGTTCACTTTCAATTCATTATTGCGAATTTGATCGAAAATACTTTCTGCATGATGGGCAAGTTCCGAAACCTTATCGAACCCAAACATGCTTGCGCTTCCCTTAAGGTTGTGAATGGCTCGAAAAATACTCTGTATTAACTCAGGATCATCTTTCTTTTTTTCAAACTGCAATAAATTATTCTCAAGTTTTTCGAGTAAATCTTTGGCATCCTCCAAATACTTTTGTTGAAACTCAATCATGAAGCCTTAATTTATAATAAACACTTTTCAACTACCTTTATGAAATGTTCAATTTTATAGGGCTTTTGAATCCAAGTTGTTATTTTAACATCAGCAGCTCTTTGTCTTTTTGCTGGATTTACCTCCGTAGTCAGCATTACTATAGGAATAATGGAATACCCCGGCATCTTTCTGACTGTTTCTACCAATTGAAGCCCATCCATAACCGGCATATTTAAATCCGTAATGAGCAAATCGATTCTGCGTCCATCGAAAAAAGCGAGTGCTTCTTTTCCATTTTCCGCCTTTAAAACTTCAGCATTTACTTGAGCTAAAGTATTTTCAATAACCCATCGGGTGCTTTCAAAGTCATCAACAACAACAATTGTCTTCTTCATATTTGAATTAATTTATTTACGAGAAAATTGAATCTGAAATATTTTACAAAAAATTGTTCATCAAGGCTTTTTTCGTTTGAAGAATTCTACAATTTAAAAAGATTATAGCGAAATTCCAAAAAGAAATTAGGTTATTTCCCAAAAGTGACAAATGAGTAAGATACTGCGAAATTTCCACTCAAATAAAGATTCTACTTTCGCAAATGTGAGAGAAGCGAATCCAATCTTCTACACAAAGGTAAGCCAGAAAATCTATTTATACATTATCTATGAGTTAAATAATCATTAGGATTTGTAGGTTGGAAAACCAAAGTTAATTTTTGAATTGGAAATTTTGGGGTTGGAAGGTACATGTAGAATCCCAATAATAAAATATTTGTAAAAAACATATATTCAATACTTTGCCAAAGACATCTTCTTTGGCAAAGCCAGATGAATTATGATTAAAATGGAAACTCTTCCGTTTGTTTTACTTCGATTTTTTCTTCTTTGGGCTTTTCTGCAACCTGATGAATTGCATTACCATCAACATAAATTGCTTTATTGGGTTTTGCAGGGCAAACATACTCGCAAGCTCCACATCCAATGCAGATTTTTTGATTTATTTCGGGTATTGTGAGATTGTTTTTATAGTTTACCATATAAACAGCTTTGGTTGGGCAATGCTCAGAACATGCACCACAATCTGTTTCATCTAAGCTTACAATGCAATTATCTTTAACAAAGCTTACCTGTCCCAATTGCAAAACTTTTTTCTTTTCAACAAGCAAAGGCAGAATTGCACCCGTAGGACAAACATTGCTACAAATCACACATTCATGATTGCAGAAATTTGCAAGAAAATCCATGTGTGGCTGCATAAAACCTTTTAATCCGTATTCCATGACAGAGGGTCGGAGAACTTGAGTAGGGCAGGCAGAAACACATAAATGGCATGCAGTGCAAAGCTCATTGAAACGATGGGTATTCAAAGAACCAGGGGGACTGATGGCTCCTGTCTTCTTTTTTATAAGCACCTTGTTCAAGTTTTTGGGAACAATCTTGTCTGTTGCCATGAGGAATCTGGAAATAAACGAAGAACCCACAATGAGAGCGAAGGCTTTTAAAATTACATCTCTGCGCTCGTTGCTGATCTTTGGAGTATCCGATTTGGATCTAACAGGGCTAAAACGATATTGAATACTATCTTCTTGGCAGGATTTGATACAATTAAAACAGGCCACACAGCGAGAAAAATCGATTTCATTTTTTTTGAGATTGATGCAACCGGATTTACAAGCCATACTGCATTTACCACAATGAGTACAAGATTTTGAATCGATACTTATTTTGAATAATGACTTTTTTGCCATTAATCCCAGCAGTGAACCAACCGGACAAATGGTATTACAAAATAGCCTTCCTTTTCGGAAACTTAATGCCAATAGTGCTCCTAAGATTAAGATTGAATAAATATAAACTTCGAATCTTACCGATGCCAAATTATACTTGAATAACAAAAAGTTATCGTACTTATTGAGAATTCCTGCACCTAAATTATTGAGCGAAACATAAACCGGTTTGAAAAAAGCAAATGCAATACGTCCAAAATTGCTGTAAGGGTCGAGCATATAGACAACAAAAGGCGTAAAAAACAAAGAACCTAGGCAAAAAGCTAATATCGAATAACGCAAAATATTTCTGGGTTTTGCATAGAGAAATTTGGGCTTTTTTCTGCTCAATTTTCTTTTAATAAAAATAAAAAAATCCTGCAAAGTACCAAGTGGACAAAGGCTTGAACAATAAACTCTTCCAAAAGCAAAGGTTAAAATTGTAATGAGCAAAAAACCCAAACCGATAACACTTAAGGTAGTAACGAATCTGAAAAGCGAGGGGACAAACTGGTTCAAAAGCAAAACATCGCGGAGAGCAGATGGTGTATTATTTTGAAAATCAATAAAAATAAAGGTGATTAATGCTAAAATTAAGCATGACAGTATGATTCGAATATTTCGAAGTGATTTTTGTTTCATTGCTGTATTTCCTAAAAGTTATAAGTTAATTCGATTGATACTTAATTTGTCTAGGTTTTTCGAACCAATTCCCATTTGATGTGCAATTTTGATATAAGCGATATCGTCCACATTGGTATATCCAAAAACTTTTGCAGCGGCAGCATCAATGGCAACCATATCCTTTGATAGCATCAAATATTTCATGTTGGCAACATCTGAAACCGAAACGCCTTTGGGGCCATTCTTTTTCATCACATTATAAGCATCAACAATATTGAGTGTCGGTTTTTTCCAAGATGCAAAATCTGCAATACATTGATGAAGATCATTACTGTGCCAATATCCTCTATCCCAAACGATTCCCATCAGGTTTTTCATAGACATGGTCAATTTTGCGCCACTATGATTTTTCAAAACAGGTACATTGATAAACACATCTGCATTGATGATTTGCTCATGAACTTTTGCTGTTTTTAATCTTTTGCCTTTCGGTATTGTAACATCTTTATAATCACCCATAGAGTTGGCAGGAACCATTTTGCCTCCAGCATCTTTTACTGCTTTTTCTATACCGCTATTTTTGTAGCAATTCTGCCAGTTATCGCATGTATTATCAAAGACCAAAATTTCGGAAGCTCCTGCTGTAACACAATGTTCAACAAGCCTTTTGATCAATTTTGGATTTGTGTTTGCAGCTCTTTCCGGTGATGCATCCCAGCCAATATTGGGTTTGATTACAACCCTTTGACCTTTTTTTACAAATGCTGCTATTCCCCCCATGGATTGAAGGGCTTTATCGAGCATCACATCTGATTCACCACCTTTTACCGCAACCAAATCATAAGCCTGAGGATTTGGATTTGAAAAAGCGTCTTGGGCAGAAATCACACCAGCAACCAAACCTCCCAATCCTACGGTTGATTTGAGAAAGAATCGTCTATCCATAATAGTAGTAAATTAATAAAAATTGAAACAATTTCATTGCAATACTCAAATAATTCACTTGAAAAAATCGCTGATAAAGTTTGACAAATGTAGATATAATTTCTGAAATATTTTTTAAAATCTAAAAAAAGGAATAAGTCTTATTTTCCTAGTATGACAAGCAAACAAAAGTTAGAAAATTGAATTGTTTCTGACTCCTAATTCAAATTGTAAGATTCATTATTTATTCTGAATTTTTAAAAATTTAATCGGTCAATCGTAAAAAAATATAATTTTGATCCCAAATAAATGAACTTTTCACTATTAAAACACACACCGAAATGAATATCTCGATTGTCATTATCATCCTGACATCTCTGCTATCTTATGTCTCTTTTCAAAATAAAGAGATGTTTAATCGCTTGAAATTAAACCCATACTTGGTTGTTCATCGAAAAGAATATCTAAGAGTGATTGGACATGGTTTTGTCCATGCAGATTGGTTGCATCTGATAGTGAACATGATCGTATTGTTTTCTTTCGGTCCGGTTGTTGAAGATATTTTTGTTCAATTGAATAACAGCGATTATATTGGGAATCCCCGATTATTTTATATACTTTTTTATCTTGGAGGCATACTGATCGCTTCTACATACTCAATTTGGAAGTATCGAAATCAGCATTATTACAATTCGGTAGGGGCTTCGGGGGCTGTTTCGGCTGTAGTATTTATTTGTATTTTTTTCTTCCCGATGAACAAAATTTACATATATGGAATTTTGGGTATTCCCGGCATCGTTTTGGGTCCGATATACTTAATTTACTCCATCTATATGGCGAAACAAAATAAAGATAACGTTGACCATACAGCTCATATTTTTGGAGCTTTGTATGGTTTTTTATTCCCACTTTTTATAAAACCCGATTTGATACTATATTTTTTCGATAGCATAAAAAATTATTTTAACTCTTAGGAAAAATTAAAACAAATTGCCAAGAAAATGATGATGAGAAAAAAAACAGTTTTTTTAGATCGCGATGGTGTAATTAACAGAGAACGTGGCGAATATACTTACAAACTCGAAGATTTTGAGGTCAATGAAGGTATCATCGAAAGTATAAAATATTTGAATGAAAATGATTGTCTTGTGATCATCATCAGCAATCAGGGTGGAATTTCAAAAGGTCTTTATTGCTTGGAAGATGTATATAATTGCCATAATAAGTTAATAAATTTGCTTTCTGAGAATGGGGCATGGATTGATGATTTTTATTTTTGTCCGCATTACACAAAGTTAGAAAATTGCCTATGCCGCAAACCGCAAGGTTTAATGTTGGAAAAGGCAATGGATTGCTATAAAATTAATAAAAGCGATGCTATTTTCATTGGTGATTCGGATACAGATGTGCAGGCGGCAAATAATGCTGGTATAAGAGGTGTAAAAATTAATTCCAACAGCAACATTTATGGTTTGATTAAAACATTTATTTTAGAAACGGAATAAAATAGAAAAACACGAGACACATAAGACAAATATAAGGCACATAGTTAATATTTTTTGTGCATAGATGCATCTTTTCTGGCATTTAGACAAGTCCGTTTTGGGATACTTTATATTTAGAGTCAATTTCCTTATCTATAATTACTCAATCTCCTGAATTTCAATTTCATCCACAATCTCTGCTTTGTCGCCAACGAATATAGCAATATAGGCTTTTACTGTTTCCATACCTGCTTCGGGACGAACAATGAAATCCAACATCTCTTTGCTTTGCATATAAGATTTGATTTGCTCTGTGGCTTTCTTTCTTTTGGCTTCTAATTTTGAAGCATCTTCCTTTTTTAGGTATTTCAATTCAAAAATAAATTGAAATTTTGGATAAAAAGGTGGACGATACAGAAACATAACATCAGGATACTTTTTCTCTATTTCAGGTTGACTTTTGACATAATAAAATCCTGCCTGATTGGCAAAAGCAACAAACAGAAGATGAATATATTTTTCATCAAAATGAATCATGTCACGATTCGACAATGCTTTGAGTGTTCTTTCTATGAGTTCTATGAAGGGGCTGATTTTATTTTCCTGTGCCAATTGTTTTACGATTTCTCGTATATCTGGTATATCCAATTCCAGTTCAGATTCTTTCCGGATAATTTCGGCAAAATAATCATAAAATACAGACTTGATGACAAAATTGGGAATATGAAACTTAATGGAATTTAAGTCGTTACCTATGATACTAATATAGCCCATATAAAACAATAAGCTAATAAAATCGTCATCGGTGAATCTTATTTCTATGTTAAAAACTTGTGTAAGTTCTGATTTTACTTCTTCTTGTTTTATAAGCCTTTCAATCAATTGATAATTCCTCAGTTTATCTTTGAATTGAAACAATTTTTGAATTTTTCCATAGTCGGATAATACATTGGTATCAACGATTTCTTTGGGATATTTTTTGAATTGATGCTGTGAATATTCTAAAATAAAATGCAAGATCATATCAGGATTATAAATCCGTTCTGCTGCATCTTCATGAAACAAATAACCATTGTACCATTTCCTTAAATCCGGCATTATCTGGTCTATCTGCAGAAGGAAATTTCGATCTTTGGCAACCTCTTCCAACAAATTTTTAACTTCATCTTCGGTAAACCCCATCGCCTGATTAAGGTTTTGACGTGTAGAAAAGTTTTTTGCAATATTAAAACCACTTGTAAGGCTATCCAAGGTTATTGGTGTGACCCCTGTGGCAAAAAAACGCCCCACGATCTGCGTATTCGTAGCAGCTTTAATGGATTCATAAAATTTGCGAACAAAACCATTTTCGCTTACGATGGATTTGAATTCGTTAAAATTGAATGCAATTAACTCATTAGCAAAGTGATCGTATTCGTCTATCAGGATAAAAACAGGCGTTGTTATTTTCTTTTCGGTATATAAGGTAAATAACTCTTTGAGGCAATCTTCTACTGTTTGTTTATCAATGACTTTAGTTTTGTCCTCTATATCAAAAATATGATCATAATTAGAAAAAAAAGTCCTGATTCCATTTTTCACATTGGAGAGAAAACCTTGTTTGGTGCTTTCAAAGGATTGTGTATCAATTCGGCTAAATTCAAAGCTAAGAATCAGATATGCGTTTGCTCCCGGAGTAGGATTTTTTCCAATATAAAGTTGACCAAAAAGTTGATTGAATTCTTCTTTGTATTGCAGGCCATAGTAATATTCCAGCATCGATACAAACAAACTTTTTCCAAACCTGCGTGGGCGAAGCAAAAAAACATATTTAGCATCCGAATTCTCAATAGTTTCAATATATTGCGTCCGATCTATATAATAGCTGTTCTCCCCGATGATTCGTTTAAAATTACTTTCGCCATAGGGTAACTTTCTATTATATAAAGTACTTTTATTCATGTATATATGTATTGTTTTCGATGTTATCTGCCTGCATCAATCAGAGGTGATCTTTTGGCAAAAATAATGAAAATGATTTAGATCTGAAAAGTAAAAGTGGAATATTAACAAATAAAAGCTATGAAACAAATATACCCTTGAATTATCGCATAGTTGGAACATTGCCATTGCTAAAATTTATTGATAAGTAGCATAAGACAATTTTAAAAATCAGTAATAGCATAAAAAGCTTTTTTAGGTTTGTAAATAGCATCGAACAGCAGAGGATAATCTGTGCGTCCTTTCACCACAAAATTACTAAGCCAAGTATTATTGTCGGCCACTCCCCAAAATGTTACTCCTGTTATTTTGTCTTTTTTATCGCGCAACACCTCAAAAACTTCTTTATATTTATTTGCTAAAAGATTGTCTAATTCATCGGTAAATGGTTTCACTTCTTTGGGCAGTAAAGTGCGGTCAATGTTATGATAATATGGGTACACAGAGATATCTAGTTCGGTAATCTGAACATCTACGCCAAGCGATGCAAACAAGTCGATAGCATCGCTCAAGTTTTTGCGGTTTACATCTTCGAGAGTCCAATGTCCCTGCATTCCAATGCCATGTATGGGAACCCCTTTGGCAAGCAATTCTTTTACTAATTTGTACACCTTATCTCGTTTGACTGGGTTTATCAGATCGTAGTCGTTATAAAAAAGTTTGGCGGTAGAGTCGGCTTCATGAGCATAGCGGAAAGCCATTTCGATGTAATCAGCTCCGCATATCTTAAACCAGGTAATATTGTCCCTGTAAAATTTATCTCTAAAATCAGATATAGCCTCATTTACAACATCCCAAGCGTAAATAGCCCCTTTGTAGTGATTCATAACATTGTGAATATAAGCTCGCATGCGCTGCAGCATCTTATCTTTGGAAAGGAGACTTCCGGCATCGTCTTGGTAAAACCAGTCTTTGGTTTGCCAATACCACACGAGAGTATGACCGCGTACCAACATGTTATTTTTTTTGGCAAATTTTATCAGTCTGTCGCCTGCTTCGAAGGTATAAATACCATCCTGTCCAAGCGTTTTTTCTGGTTTCATATCGTTTTCGGCAGTAATGCCCGCAAAATGGGTTTTAAGTATTGTAGTATCAAAACCTGCAAGATGTTTTTTCCCAATTGCTGCACCTATTGGAAAATAATTGCTGTATTTCTCTTTTAATGAATGTACCTGGGCAAAATTAATCTGGACAGATACAATGAATGTCAGGATAATTCTTGAAAGTTGTTTCATTATTTATTATTTGAAAAATTATTGAATGATAAAACTTTATGTTTTTATGTTGTATCCAAATTTGTTGTGACTGTTTTCAGGCATGTATGAATAAAGTTATTAATATTTCATGCAAATTTATACATTTAATACCAATTGTTGAATAAAACTCTAAATGTTTAGCAAACATTTTTATACGTTCTATAGTTTTCAGGATAATAAACTTTCTCTTTCCAATTTATGGCGGTTAAATGAATTTCAAATATAATCATCTGATACTTCTGAGCTAACTTCCTCTTCAACTCATCCTTTTGATTTGTTGATGGGTTAATATTTTCCCTTCTAAAGTGGATGTATAAACTTCGGACAACAAATTCTTTTCTCCATTAAGTGAGAGCTGGAATCTTGTGTTAAGTCAAACCAACTTTTCCAAGTTTTATACTTTTGAATAGTTCATAACCAATGGGTTATAATTATTGTGAACCTACAAAACAAATTTGACAGAACACTGGTCTCTCTGCGTCGGAAACTTAATAGCATGCGCTGAATAAATAATTTGCTAATCCTGGTAAGCTCGTATTTCTTTCTTTGATTTTCCAGATTTTTAATATTTCCTCTTTACTATGATGAACTACGAAAAGTTTTACAAAATCAATTTTTAAAAGAATAAAAATAAAAACGCTTACTTAATTTTTTTTTTCAATTTTTTTTGTATTTTTGGATCTTTCTGTTAATTACCAAAAGCATCAATATAGCAAAAAAAGCAAAATCAGAATTATTCACAGAAAGTAATGTACTGCAAGAATTATTTTTATAATACAACGATTATCGAAATTTGGAATAATAATTTACAACTTTTTTATTACTAATAAATAAACATAAAACGGTATGAAAAAATTATTTACAATTGCAATTTTATTTTTTGTTGCATTTACGATTAATGCACAAGAGGATTCAACATGGAAACCCAAAGCATACATGACAGGCTATGTGAATACCATTGTGGAGTACACTGATTTGGACAATGGTTTCGAACCCAAGAAGGAAGCTGCGGCCGGCCTGAGCGAAGCAGCTTTTCTTATATCATACAAACCAATAAAAAGCTTGGAGTTTAAAGGTACTTTTGTTTACACTCACTTCATGAAAGACTTCCAGCAAATCGTTGTCGAAGCCTATGGTAGCTATAAAATTCACGATGCTATAAAAATTGGAGCTGGAAAGTTTTTAGCACCATTAAGCCCTGTAAATCAGTATTTCTATGCCCCCTTAAATGTAGCTGCTTCGTTACCCATGGTTGTTTCTCATCATAATATTTTGCCTCAATCCATTACAGGATTTCAAATTTTTGGTGAATTTGGAAATGATTTAAAAATGGGGTATAATTGTACCTATGGATTAAGAGGAACGCTTTCTTCACCTGCTTCTGGACTGCTTGGTTTACAAGGAAGAGAGAGTTTTGCAAGTTATGTTTGGACAGATCCGATATCAAGTCAAAAAGTTGAATATAAACCATCATTGACTGCGCGCATTCATGCAAATTATGAAGATATTTTCAATTTGGGCTTAAATTACTTTTATGCTAATGATGCTGTATATGGTTATCAGCTAATTAGCATTACAGGGGACGTTACCACCGCTACAACTCCGTCTCAGTATTATTCTGCCGGGGTTGATATTCAACTTAAATTAGGTGGATTTAAATTGAGTTCAGAATACTGGATAAAAAGAGCAGAAACAACAGAATTAAACAATCAAATAAAAGCACCCTCTGAAGCTTAATATGCGGAGGCGAGTTACGAGTTTGGTAGATTGACACCATATATACGTTATGACTATTCAGACGATTCTGGAGGCTCTGCATTTGGTGATTTCCCATCAGCACGGTATTTTGACGGAAGATTGAACACTACCGCAATTACAACAGGTATCTCTTTCCGTCCCATTTATGAAGTATTGATTAAAGCTGAGTACAGGTTCTTAGATAATAATGTTATTTACGAAAATGTTAATATTCCCGGGCCATTCCAAACTAAAATGCCTCCAGAAAATCCACTAAATATTACAACTGATAAATACAACCATTTTATACTTTCGTTAGTGTATTCATTTTAATATTAGGAGATAAAATTATGAAAAATTATATAATATTGCTTGTGATAAATTTCATGATATCAGCAATATCACTACAAGCCCAATCATACAAGGTTATTGTAAACACTTCTAACACGGCTACTTCTATTACAAAAACAGATGTTTCGAATTACCTTTTGAAAAAAAGAACCAAATGGGCAAGCGGAAGCGCTATCGCTCCGGTAGATTTGGGAGCTAAATCAACGGTAAGAGAAGCTTTTTCGAAAGATATTCACAATAAAACCACAGCACAAGTGCGCGCCTATTGGCAGCAGTCGGTTTTTGCCGGCAAAGACACACCGCCCACGGAAATGGATTCCGATGCAAAGGTGGTTGATTTTGTCAGGTCGAATCCCTGAGCTATCGGTTATGTTTCAACAGGTGCAAATACACAAGGAGTTAAAGTGATTACTGTCAATTAGAATGTTTCAAGTGTTTATATTTTTTTAAATTATGATTTTCATGAACCTTGGTGGCGAAAGGCTTAAATAAATCATTAAACTTACCAAATTATGACAAGTATCATAATAAGAGTTTGGCTGAACGTTTTAGTTTGTTGCTAAGGCTAAATAAAAGATAAGGAGAAAGAAACTTATTTGCTTAAATCAAAAATGTTAACATTAATTTTAGTTTTTTTACATACTAATTTATGGATTAACGAGATTTTGTTTCTTTGATAATTAAAGTTCTACAATTCATTTTTAAACTCAATAATATGTTAAAAGATTTAAAATTTAGGTATAAAATACTATCATTCCCGATGCTGTTTTCAATAATACTTGTTGTTACATACACATTTTCTTGGTATTTTAACAACAAAAATTTTATTATGTTGGAGCAAACAAGAAATGTGTATTTACCAAGTATCGAAATAAGCATTCAAATTGGCTCAAAATTAAAAGAAGTTCAACGAAATCTACAGGACGCAGTTGCAGCAGCAGATGAGTCTAAATTGAACACGACTGATACCTTGTCTGCAACAATAAGCAATTTATGCATATTGATAAAATCAAAAGTTGGTAGTAATGCTACAATTGATTCTATATCAACACTTTTTACTTCTTATTATAACAACGCACGTAAAGTGACGCAAGCCATGATTTCCAATAGTTTATCTGAATCAATGAATAATCTGTTGTTAACAATGGTAACAGAATACAATCAAGTTAAAACACTTATTGAGGAATTAGAGAAAAGTAGCAGGCAACACTCTGAACAGCATTTCAAAAAAATAGAATCAAATAACAATCAGCTTGCATTCACCAATCTTATTGTTGCCATTTTAGGAATTATTTTGACGATTATACTATCTATAATCATGTCAAGAGCTATCGAAATACCATTGAAGCAAGTAGTTCGTAGTATGAATAAAATTTCGCAAAAACAAATTCATTTTCAGATAAAAGAAACTCGAAGGGATGAGATTGGCGATTTGTTCAAATCTATAAATGAAATAAACACAAATTTTAAGGTAATTATTGAGAAAATAAAGGAGGTCGCCAATACTGTAACTTTGGGAAGTCGTCAGCTATCTGCAACATCTCAACAAATTGCCATCGGGTCAAACCATCAAGCTTCAAGCTCGGAGCAAATATCTGCTTCTATGGAGGAAATAAGTGCAAGTGTAATGCAAAATAATGAAAATGCCCAACACACAGCCCATAGCATGGAGATGGTTTCGAAAGGAATGGATGAAATTAAAATTTCCTTTGAAGATAGTTTTCAAGCAACTTCAAGTATTTTACAGAAAAGCAAAGCAATAAATGAAATAGCAGAGAAAATTAATATTCTTGCTATAAATGCAGCTATTGAAGCAGCAAGAGCTGGCGAATTTGGCAAAGGATTTAATGTAGTGGCTTCTGAAATCCGGGAGCTTGCAGTACACACACAGAAATCATCGCAAATGATAAACGAAATGTCGGAACAAAGTATTGCAAAATTAGGTCACACTAATCAATTGTTATTTAATGTTTTGCCTCAAATTATTCGTAGTTCTCAATTGGTTTCAGAAATTAGTGCAGCAAGTATGGAATAGAATTCTGGTATTTCCCAAATTAATTTGGCAATAACCCAGTTTTCATCTGTAATACAGGGAAATTCTGCATCGGCGGAAGAGATGGCTTCAAGTTCAGAAGAATTATATTCACAATCACAAAATTTGGTGGATGTTGTTTCGGAATTTGTAACCAAAAAGTTCGATAATGAAAGCGAGAAAAACAAAATAATAAAACAAATTCATTTTTTACAATCATTATTGGTTGATAATAATTCGAAAAATGAAGTAGAAAACGATACAAACCTCAAAGGTAAAAATATGAATGTACAAAGTAGCAATCATATAAACATTATTTTAGATAAGGATGTGGATGATATTAATTTTGAAAAATTTTAGATATGAAAATACTTAATTTTAAGCATTTAAGGATAAAACTAATCGTTTTAATTTTTGTGCCGGTTTGTTGTACTTTTTTGGCCATGTTGTTTTACCTTTCTGGTTCCATTTATAGCCAAAAGCTTAAAAATTCTACTGAACAAGCAAAACTAAAAGCGTTTGAATCATCACGAGAAGTGCAATCATATATAGAGAAAGCATTTACCTCGAGTTTTGTGTTAGCCAAAGCTTGTGAAGATTGGAAAGAAAGAAAAAGTAGCAACAGGCAAGCGGTTGACCGTTTAATGAAAAGCGTTTTAGCAGAAAACGAGAACTATTTGAGCATTTACTCGCAATTCGAATTCGATATGAAGGAATTAGAAAAAATTAAGGTTTTTTCAATCGAGAAATCTACCGAACTATTTGGTGCAGCATGGTTAAAATCAGGTACAGAAATTGTACAGGATTACGTTACTTCTAACTATGAAGAATGTTACTCATCCGAATATTACACAATACCCAAGGAAACAGAAAGAGAATGTATAATTGAACCATTTTATTGGACTTATGCTGCTGATAAAACCCAGAAAAATTATTATCTTTCCAGTATCATGCAGCCTTTATTTTATAATGGGATTTTTTTCGGGGTGGTGGGTATAGATTTAGAACTTAAAACATTATTCAATATAACCGCACACAATAATGAAATGTATCAGAGAGGGAGTGGAATTTTAACGAATTCATTTACAATAGCTATTCATAATGATACAAGTCTGATTGGTCATAAAGGCTATAATGAATTCCATAGAGATTCTCTTTGGTTAACAAAAAGTTTATCCTCTGAATCATTTGTGCAATTTGAAACCACAGATTCTATAAACAACAATAAATTTATTACCACCATTTGTCGCATCGAATTAGGAAAAACTAAATCACCTTGGTATTTTTATAACCAAATTTCTCTAAATGAAATTGCTTCGGAAGCTCGTAGCAGCTATATTGTTGCCCTATTGATTGGAATATGTTCCTTGGTGTTTTTGCTAATCGTTCTTTTTATAATAAGCAATAAAATAACCCAACCTATTAATGATATTGCGAAATTTTCCCAGCAAATAGCAAAAGGAGAATTGTTTGTTCAACTATCGTTAGATTCGAGAGATGAATTAGGTCAGTTGACCATGTCTTTTAATAAAATGGTTAATAAAATTAAAGAATTTATAACCAAGATTAATGAAAGTGCAAATACCATCTCTATAGGTAGTGCTCATATTTCAGCTAGTTCACAGGCTATAGCACAAGGAGCAAATGATCAAGCAGCAGCATCAGAACAAATTTCAAGTTCGATGGAACAAATTAGTGCAAGTGTACAGCAAAACACTCAAAATTCAACACAATCTGCCAAAATTATTATGTCTGTTTCACAGGGAATGGCTGAAATAAAATCTTCATTTGAAGATAGCTTTAAAGCAACATCTGACATCTTGCAAAAGAGTAAGGCGATCAATGAAATTGCAGAAAAAATTAATATTCTAGCTATCAATGCTGCGATTGAGGCAGCAAGAGCCGGCGATTTTGGAAAAGGGTTTAATGTAGTGGCGTCAGAGATTCGGGAACTAGCTATACACACACAAAACTCGGCACAATTAATTAATGAATTATCACAACAAAGTATTAATAAGCTCGGGCATACAAACAATTTATTGTTGAATGTTTTGCCTGAAATAGAAAAAAGTTCACAATTAGCTGCAGAAATTAGTGCGGCCAGCTCAGAACAGAATTCGGGAATTTCTCAAATAAATACTGCACTTAATCAGTTTTCATCAGTTATTCAGGCCAATACTGCATCAGCAGAGCAATTGGCTACAAGTTCCGAACAATTATACTCACAATCGCAAAGTATGGTAGATTTAATGACTTTCTTTAAAACTTCTAAATCTAACATTAGTGATCATGATAGTGAGATCTTGAAAAAAATTGAAATTTTACAATCTTTGTTATCTATAAACACAAATATGGCAGAAAATAAGAAAACAACAAACAATGTTTCAATATCTTCTAATTTGAACAAAAATAATGGAATAAACTTAAATATGAAATCAGATAAAGAAGATCAAAATTTTGAACAGTTTTAATTTGAAAAAGATGTCTAACAGTTAATATTTTAACAAAAACCTGAATAATATGAAAAAAAATATAGTTATCGTTGATGATTTCGAAAACACACGTTGGGTAATAGAATTTTCGCTTCGCGGAATTGATTGTGAATTATTTAAAGCCAGTAATGGTAAAGAGGCATTAGTGTTTTTCGACGGTAAAACCATTGACTTATTGATAACCGATTTGAATATGCCTGTAATGAACGGCATTGAACTTGTAAAAGCAGTAAAAGATATGCCGGAATATCGTAAGATGCCCATAATAATGCTCACAACAGAACAAAGACCTGAGCGTAAAGAAGAGGCAACAAAATTAAATATTACGACCTGGATGCAGAAACCATTTAAGGCAGAAGATTTTATGAAAATTATCAAAAAATGTTTACAAATTAGTTGATATGATTGAGTTTCAGCAAAAATATATCGAAGATGCTGGTGAATTGATTGCCAAATTAGAAGCAGAATTAATGGATTTTGAAAATAATATTGAAAATCCGGCAACTATTCAAGAATTATTTCGCGTAATGCATACACTGAAAGGAACATCAGGTATGTTTGGATTTCAGCGTATTGAAGAGTTAACACATTTATTAGAGGATATTTATGATTTATTAAGAAATAATGAAATAGCAATAAATCAGGAAATTTTAAATTTAACTTTTGAGGCTGTTGATTTGCTAAAACTGCTTTTACAAACAAAAGAAATTCTGGATATTGAGCAAGAAAAGCAGTGTTCAAGAATTATTTTACTCGCTAAAAAATATGCCACTGTATCTTCTATAAATACTGATATACTACTTGATAAACCATCAAATAAGGAACAAGAAATTTATTTGTACAGAATTTTGTTTAAACCAGCACCGAATATTTTGCTTCGTGGCATAAAACCTGAAATAATAATTGATGAGCTTAAAAATTTAGGTAAAAACCTTACAATTCAATTTACCAATGAAAACATTGAAATTATTGATGATCAAACTTTCAATCAGTATTGGGAGTTGTTTTTGGAAGGATCTGTCGGCATGGAAGCGATAAGCGATGCATTTTTATTTATTGATAAAGAGGATTATGAAATCATATCGTTAACTGATTTTTCCGACACCTCAATGGATGTATTTCTTTCTGAATCTGAGTGTTTAAAGGAAAAAATTTCCATCGATGATTTGAAAGGGCAAATTAGTAAAGTAATTAAAACTAAAGAAAAGGTAATTTCCAATAATCTTGCAAAAACAAACCATACACCTTCAAATTCAAAGCCTTCAGAAGATTCTATTCGTGTTTCCTCACAAAAATTAGATAATCTTTTGAATCTGGTTAGTGATCTAATTCTGGTTCACGCACAATTTGAAAATCACTCGGAAAGAATACATGACGAAAAATTAGGAAGAACAGTTAAAGAATTATCGAAAATTGCACGTATTTTTACCGATGAAATTCTCTCGACACGGCTTATTCCTATTGCAATTTTATCAACAGGCATGCAGCGAATTGTGCGTGACTTATCACAAAAATTAGGTAAGGAAATAGAATTAATTACCGAAGGGCTTTCTACTGAATTAGATAAAAACATTATAAACAGGATAGAATCTCCAATAATGCACATAATAAGAAATTGCATTGACCATGGTTTAGAAACACCAGAAGAAAGAATAAGTAACAACAAATCGTCCTGTGGAATTATAAGATTTATTTCATTTAATTCAGGAACCTCTGTTTTTATTCAAGTGCAAGACGATGGTCGGGGAATTGATACAAAAAGAATTCTCGAAAAAGCCATTGCCAAAGGAATCATTAAATATGATCAACAATTGACGAAAAACGAGATTTACGACTTAATATTTTTACCTGGATTTTCTACTGTTACGCAGGTTTCTGAAATTTCAGGCCGGGGTGTTGGGCTTGATGTTGTTAAAAATGTAGTTAACGATTTGCATGGTGAAATAAACGTTGAATCTGAAATAGGTTTAGGTACAAGTTTTACTTTTAAGTTGCCTTTAACGCTCTCCATTGTTGATGCATTGTTGGTAAACTGTAATACATACAAAATTCTTATTCCAATTGGGAATATTGTTATATGTAAACACCTGCCAATTAATTTTTTTATTGATAGAGATTTTCAATACCAATTGGATAAAAAGTGTGTTCCAGTGATACGTCTTTCAGAATTATTTGTATCGAAATCTCAAAGTATTGAATTCGAAGTCCTTATTATTATTTCAATTTACGAAAAATTATACGGATTATTGGTAGATAAAATAATTTCTTCCTTACAGGCTGTAATAAAACCTCTTGGTTCATTGCACGCTGAGCAACCTTATTTTATAGGGGCATCGCAACTTGGCGATGGCACAATGGCTTATGTGCTTGATACTAATTTTTTACTTAAACTTTAATGGTTTCGACATGGAAATAATTGAAAAATATTTAAGCTTTGAAATAGAAAACAGAAAATTTGCATTTGAAGCAAAAAATGTTTTAGAAGTTCTCATTGATCGTGCTATAAGTCCAATCCCACAAGCTGCAAATTATATAGCTGGTGTTATTAATTTTAGAGGTGAAGTTGTTACTGTAGTTGATACCACCCTTAAATTCGGTATAAATGATTATCAAATTAAGGCAAAAAGAATTATTATCGTAATCAGTATTATATCAAACAATAAACTAATTAAGTTAGGTTGTTTATGTGACAATGTTCTCAGAATGGAAACTATTAATTTCGCTGAAATTCAAGAAGTACCAAGTTTTGGAACCTATTACAACCCGTCTTTATTAAAAGGTGTTTTTTATATAAACCAAGAATTATATACAATTATTGACATTGAAAAAGTTTTTACTTCAAAAGAAGTGTTATCTATTGAAAGCATGAATGATACAAACAAAATATAGTGTGTTTTTTGCATTTTGATGATCTTATTTTCTTAATTCAATTAAAAAAATATTAAATTAGTTGCGAAATCTTTAAACTCCTGAAACAACCCAATCTATTCTGTTGCATTTCTTCTAAAATGTGTTTACAAACCTGCCATCAAGGCACTCAATAGTTGATACATAATATATTGGGTATCTATTTGAGCGGGCTGACGAAGATAATGGATCGCATAATTCCTTGTTGCCCAAAATAATTGACAGATCTTTGCATTGTGTGTTTGCATAATTTCTCGGTCGATAGTATTTTTTTATATTTGTCGTTTCAACTCCGCCTCCATTCATTGACTTAATAAACCTTCAGGCCAAAATCATCTACATATAGCTGATTTTTATCTATATTCCAAATATAAAGTCCAAATTCATAGTCAGAATTTTGAATTTGAGGTACTTGGAATAATAATTCAATTTTTTCCCATTTTTTCTTCAATTTCAGCAAATCTTTGATATTGTAGCTTTTGTAATATGAGTTTTTTCCACTTTCATTGATCGAAAGTACAAGTTCACAATTCTTGATGGAATCATGATAAAAATAGGCAGAAAATAGGATTAAGCTATTTTTTTTTGTAAGGGCAGGTAAATTCTTTGTTTTAAATGCAATGCCAAATTCCATATCGGAGGTTAACACACCTGATTTGTTTCCCGAAAAAGAATGAACTGTTGTTGAATTTATATTTTGCCATGAGTCATTTGAAGCTGTATCATAAGTTATTACGTCTTTAAAGATAGGGGTTTTATTTGCAATTCCAAGAAATTCAAGAAGAGTTTGGTTTTTATAATTATGATCTAACACACAAACAGAAATTTTGCCATTGTTTGCGATTACTTTCAATTTGGTAATAATTTCCGGGAAATTGATGTAGATATCGGAAAGAAAAAACTCATTTTGGATTAGAACATATTGAAAGTCCCTTTTCAAAGCATTTTCAATGTTTTGTTTATTGGTTGTCATTATAGCATAACCTTTTCTATTCATCAAAATAAAAGGTATATTCGGAGCATAAGCGTCGATTACCAGTATTTTTGCTGTTTTAGGTATTTTCAGCGAATCTAAAAGGCACTCCGATCCACTGAAATTGCGGATCGTAGTTGAAACTCTGTCCCAACTTCCTGTATCTTGTCTGCTTGATTGTGATTTCAATGCTTTAACCACAAGAGGAGCACCCACAATAAATATAACTAATGCATATACAAAATTCCAACTTTTTAAATTTCGCAAAGGAATTAGTGAAAGGAGAACGATCGTTAGAAGAATGAAGGGTATGTAATATGTATCTAAAAAATAATAATCATGAGATCGAAACTGATTTAGCATTAAAACAGTAAAAAGAATACAACCCAATAATTGGATAAAGGGAAGTAAAACAAAAAAACCGGAAAGTTCTTTTACTTTGCTTCTTTTAGTGAATAAGAAATATACGACAGAAATGCTGAGTGTGAAGAAAATCCAATAATGGTATTTGGAAAAATACTGTTTTAACCAATTCTCCTTAACATACCTTAAAATGTCTATTGCGTCTTGCATATTTTTTGCTGGTGAAAGACGATTTAGGAACATTGAACCATATTGTTGCCTCAAATAGTTGTTATAAAAATAGTAAAATAAAATCACTGAAATAGACGCAAATAGCGGTATGATTTTAGATTTTAAACTTGATTTGCCTTTTATTATTCTCAAAAATTCCAATGCAAAAACGGCTATCAGTGGAATGGCGAAGGTCGTTCTGCTGAGTGCGGCAATAGTAAGAAATAAAATACTTAGATTGAAATATTTGTTTTTCTGATCGTTTATGAAAATAGAATAAAAGTATATTCCTATAATCGAATTTGCTAAAGATGGAATTGTGGGCAAAAAGCCCCCTTGATAATAGACAAAAACGGGAGATGTGGCTGCGAAAATAGTGATGAAAACAGATTTGAAAATATTTTTAGTCCAGAAAAGGGATAATTTAAATATAAAAAATAGTGCAACAAAACTATAGAGTAGGATATAAAGCCGAAAAATGAAGGGAGTATAAATACCAGAAATTTTCATGAAAACAGCAGGAATATAATCATGTAACGGAAAGTCAACAGCGGTAATGCTTTCCTTTGATGGAACTTTATAATTATGAGGAAATTGTGGGTTTAATACAAAAGTTTCGGGTCGGAAAAAGTTCAGGTTGTTGTTCACAAAACCCAAGGCTAAAGCATACCTGTCTGACTGTGCCCAGGCATGCGTGTGTGAAGGAAATTGTTGAATCGATTTGTGTTGAAATAGTAATCCTAAAGAGATGATTATCACACAAACGATTATTGAATTTTTGAACCTAATCATAGCTTATTTTGTTGTTATTAAGAATGCATACTGTTGATAAAGAATAAATTAAACTTGGAATTCATTCAGTTATGAGAAGCAAAATTACTAATTTTATTTTTATGATTGTATCGGATGATAATATATTTGATAGAAATCTTTTGAGTTAGATAATTGTGGATACATTGGATAGTCTTCTATAAAAATTTTCTTCTCCAAAGGTAAATGTTATGCGTGGATTGCTTATTTGTTTAAAGTCTTTACCCAAATGTTGAATCTTTATCTAAAGATATACTTTAAACCCAGAGACGCTCCAATCCAGCATGATATATTTTCTGTGTCACCGTTCTCTTCAATGGAGATTGATAATAAGTTATTTTGTTTATATTCTTTCGATTCCGGATTTTTACTATTGCTATCAAAAACATTAAATGATGAACCTGCAAAAACATTAAAATGCTTTGATATTCTAAAGTTTAGGTCTAAGGCAAAACGATATAACTGACTTTTATTTTTTTCCCAGAATTTTCCGATATTTAGTTCGCTATAGGTTAAATTTATATTAAAATTAAAGCGGTATTTAGGCATAAACAAAGAGCCAAATCCAAACGTTCCTCCCCAAGCATAAGGATAGAAAAAATGGTGGTCACTTATACCCAAAATGGTATAAAATTTATTCGTTCCAAAACTATAATTTAAATTAGCGCTTCCCGTTTCATCGGCCCATAAGGATAATTGACGGAATCCCTTTCTAACAAAATTTAATAAACCTAAGGCAACTCCCGAAATTGTGTCTGCAATATTAATAATACCAATCTGTGAGCCTCTAACCTTTTTTGCATAATTTATTAAACCAGACACTTGAATTCCCGTAAAATCCTGCGATACAAAATTTGCATAACCCGCTAATTGAAAACCACAGGCACTACCCCTGGTAATATTTGCGAAACCTGTCATTTGAACCCCATTTTGAATACCGGAAGTAACATTTGTAAAACCGGAAATTTGAACTTTTTTAAACTTGACAATGGGCATTGCACTAAAATCACGAAATTGATTCTGGTCTTCATCGTTTTTGGAGATATTCACAAAACCTGCAAGTTGAAGTCCTTCACAAACTCCTCCGCAGTCATTTACGAAGCCGGAAATTTGAGCTCCCTGAATTGTATCGATAACATAATTATAATAACCTGAAATTTGTATCCCTTTAAATTTACCCAGATTATGATTGAAGAATCCAGCGATTTGAATACCCTTCGTGTTTCTTCCGGTGATATTTCCTAAGCCCGATATTTGAATCCCCCTTACGTCATTTTTATTGATATTTAACAAGCTACCTATTTCAACCCCGTCTACGCCATAAGAATAACCGCACAATATGTTCAAGGAAAATTTATTTACGATGGAACCACTTAATTTTAAATTTGTTCCTAAAAAAGGTAGAAAGGAAATTTGGGCAGGTCTCAACTTGTTGAAATTGATATTATTAGAGTGGGTTATCATATCCGTTAACACAAAAGTGTTTACCAATGTATTTTTTTCAATCGCTGGTACTCTCAAATTTGAAGCAGTGATGGAAGTAATTGTTTTTATGGTTTTTTGCTTTGGTTTTAGCGGCACATACAGCCTGTTTTTTTCTGCACTTTTTATAAAAATGATAGTATCATGAAAACTTTGTTTGTTTATAGAAATGCTTAAAATATCTTCTTTGGGTGTTAACGTTAGTGAAAAATTGCCTTCTTTGTCAGTAAGTCCACTTTCTTTTCCACCAATATTATAGACGGATGCATTGGCAATTTTTTCTCCACTTGCAAACTCATAGACTGATCCGTTTATGGTCATTTTTATAGCTTCTACTCTTTCGTTGCTACTTTTTTGAATTTTTTTTTTCTGTATAATTATATGAGTTCCGGTAGTTTTGTATTGAAAATTATTTTGGAGTAAATGATTTAAAATCTTGTAAATTTCTTTATTCTCAAAATTCAGATTTACAATGGAATCTAAGGGAATTTGATCAGAGTTGTATGAGAAATTTATATCTCCACTCGCACTAATGATAGCAAGTGCTTTTTCAACCGATTGATGAGTAATTGCAATGTTTATTCTTGTTTCTAATGGATTCCTCGGTGCTAGCAATACAAAGTTGAATGCGCAGAACAATTGCAATAACAGTAGCGTAATTGGTTTTTTAATTTTCATTTTGCTCTAATACGAATTTCCCATTTTCTTTCCTCAAATTCAAATCGAAGGTTTTAACAATAACATTTAATACGGAATCGATAGGTAAATTTTCAAATGTAGCAGAAAAATGCATTTTCTTAAGGTTTTCTTGTTTTAATTCTACAGTTTCACCATATACCTTCTTCAAAACCTGAGTAACTTTATAAAGTTCTGTTCTATTAAATTTCAGGATTTTTTCATTCCAAAATAGCTCAATCCGATCGTCATCCTCGGTCTTTGAGAATTGATGATTTCTTTTGTTGAAAACACCTTTCTCCCCTGCATTTATACAGATAGAGTTGGTTTTAGCAGATTCACCAGATAAATCTGAAAATAATACGCTTCCTGTTTTCACAAAAATTTCTATCACATTGTCTTCTCCGATTGATCTCACATTGAAGGATGTTCCAACAACTTTGATCATCGTATTTTCAGCTTTAATAATAAAAGGCTTTTCTTTATCTGGATATATTTCGAAAAATGCTTCTCCTTCCAATTCTACTTCCCGACTTTCTCCTTTAAATTTTTGAGGAAAATTAAGCTTTGAATAACGATTCAATGTCACAACTGATCCATCCGATAAAGTGTCCTTTCGGGTTTCTGTTTTTGTGATATAGGATATTCTTTCCACTTTTCTATTCAATAAAAATAGAATACTTGATATCATAATGAAGGGAAGGAGGATAGCTGCAACACGCATTATCTTCCTATCTATAAATAATTTAGGTTTGTTTTTTTTGATATTCTTTTTGAGAACATCATCATTGTTGATTCTTATAGACATCCTATCCCATGCCGCATCAACATCAATATCGATGGGTACAGGTGAAATTTTGCCCGTTTCCTCCCATATTGTTTTGATTTGTTCAAAATTCTTTCGGTTTTGTGATGAAGCATCAATCCAACTATTCACGAGAATCGCATCCGTATCACTATGTTGATTACTCAAATAGGATGCAAGTATTTCTGGGCTTATATTTTCTGGCAAATTATTCATCTTTTTAATTCATAACACTTAAATTTCAATTTCCCCCTATTGCAAAAACAGAAAATTTATTATTTTTTAACATTTTTACAATTTATTTTTTAATTCAATGAATATTAATAAAATAATTGGCAAATATTCCTTTAATTCTTCTCGCAAAAATGATAGGGCTTTGCCCATTTGATTTTCAATCGTTTTAATTGAGATATTTAGTTTTTCTGCTATTTCTTTATATTTCAATTCTTCATATCGATGCATAATAAAAACCTTTCTACGTTCAGGCGGCAATTTATCTATGGTTTGTCTTATTTTCTCATGCAATTCATTGGTTTCAGATTTGATTTCATCGTATGCAATTTCTTTATAATTCTTCAAGGTAAAATCTTTATGTTTTTCCTTTATCCGTTGATGTTTTAGTGAGTTCAAACAACGATTATGCACGGCGCGAAAAAGGTAGGCTCTAACTTCGGCTTGAAGAGGCAAATCCTCCTTTTTTTGCCATAGATTGAACAAAAACTCTTGCACCAAATCCTGTGCATTGTCTGTATTCTGAAGAAAAGTGTTTGCATAAGAACACAAATGGCTGAAATAAGTTTTGAAAATAATTTCAAAAGCCTTCTTGTCACCATTTCGGATCATTTCAAACAAATTAGTACCCACTTGTTCGCTCAAGTTCACTCATTTTAAAATGAATACTGTTTCATAAGAAAAAATAAATTTGATTCACAGGATTATTTCAATTCAATTAATCACAAGCGAATTGAATGAAGCATCGTTTATTATAACTTTTTGATAATAAACTTTCTTAGCATATTGAGTGCCGTTACGGATGCTATTTGTATATTTCGGATTCTGTCAGCGCCAATTACGAGTTTTTCTGTCCAAACAAATTCTTTGTTGGCAATGGCAATCCAAATGGTTCCAACCTTTTTTTCGGCAGTTCCGCCGCAAGGCCCCGCTATGCCTGAAACAGCTATGGCATATTCAGTATCAAACATCTCCAGAGCGCCTTTCGACATTTCTTCAACGCATTGCTGGCTTACTGCTCCATGTTTCATGATGGTTTCTTCGTTTACACTTAAAGCTCTAATTTTAACTTTATTCGAATAGGCAACAATAGAACCTTTATAATATTCAGAAGAACCCGAAATACTGGTGATCATTTTCGCAATATTTCCTCCTGTGCAACTTTCTGCAGTGCAAATACTTGCATTCCTCATCAGAAGAAGTTTCCCAATAATTGCTTCAATTGTATCATCACCATACCCAAAAATATTGTCGCTGATGTATGTTCCCAGTTTTTGTAATTCATCTTCCATTGAATTGTTCAGAATCTCTTTGTCATTGCCATATAGATTCAATCTGAGTCTTACAATTCCGGGAGAAGGCAAGTAGGCTAATTTTGCATTTGAAGGAAGTTGGTTTTCCCACTGCTGAATTTTTTCCGCAAGCAATGATTCGGGCAATCCATGAGTCAATACTGTTTTATAGACCAAAAAGCCACTCTTTTCTGCAACAATCGGTTCAATAATTTTTAAAACTTTTTCTTTCATGATATGCTCCATCTCATAAGGAACACCTGGCAAAGAAATGACGATTTTTCCATCCATTTCAAACCACATCCCGGGTGCTGTTCCCGATAAATTTCTCAAAATCTTGCAATTGTCTGGAACATCAGCCTGCTTTGCGTTGATCTCATTGATGGTTCTGCCTCGAGATTCAATGTATGCTTTAACATCCTCATAAGTTTGTTGATCTCTCACCATTTTACCACCAAAGAACTCGCATAAGCTTTTTTTGGTAATATCATCGTTGGTCGGACCTAATCCTCCTGTTATAATGATCAAATCATTTGATTCCAAAGAACGTTTCAGGCAATTTTGAATAATGGAATGATCATCGGCAATGCTCTGCATGCTTGTGATGGAAACTCCCAACAAACTAAGCTGATTTGCTATCCATTGTGAATTTGTATTTAGAATTTGGCCAATGAGTATTTCATCGCCGATTGTAATTATTTCGCATTTCATAAGAGAATAATTTTAAAATGTGCTTATTTGCTACTCCATCCTATTTTGAATATTCATTGAATTTTATTGGTCGCAAAATTAAAGAATATTTATTCGAAAAATCTAAACTTTTAGGTATTTTAAAAATGTTTCTTACTTTTGCTCCGCTTATTGATATCTCTTTTTTTCATTTTGTAAAATTAATGAATTAACTATGAAATCAATCTTCTGTTTTATATATGAATAAACAAATAGTAGTATGTATCCAACACTCACCGATTTCATCAAAGAGGTATTTGGTCTAAATATCCCCCTTCCTATTCAGACTTATGGGCTGATGGTTGCCTTGGCTTTTCTATCTGCCGGATATTTGATGATGTTAGAGATTAAAAGAAAAGTCAAAGAAGGCGTTATCGTTTTGACCAAAAAGAAGGTTCTTGTTGGCGCTCCTCTGAAACCTTCTGTTATGATTATTTCCATTTTTGTTGGATTTTTATTAGGTTTCAAGTTAGGCGGTGCGATGACAGACTACAGCACATTTGTTGATGATCCTGCTGCCTTTGTATTATCAGGAAAAGGAAATTTCTTTTTTGGAATTTTAATAGCGGCTTTAAGCGGGTTTCTTACTTGGAGAGATAATAAAAAACAGCTATTATCTACCCCCAAATGGGAAGAAATAGAGCAAACACCTAAGGATATTTCTGGAAATTTGTTGGTTGTGGCTGCTGTTTTTGGATTGCTTGGTGCTAAAATTTTTCACAATCTTGAAAATATTGAAGATCTTATGAAAGATCCGATTAATTCTATTTTTTCATTTAGTGGATTGACCTTCTTTGGTGGATTAATTTTGGGTGGTATCGCTATGCTTCGCTATGCTTCTATGAACGGAATTAAGCCGGCACGGCTACTCGAAATTTGCGCTCCTGCCATTGCTATGGGATATTGTGTAGGTCGTTTAGGTTGCCATATTTCAGGAGATGGATGTTGGGGAATCGTAAATAACTTACCGAAGCCTTCTTGGATGTCTTTCATGCCCGATTGGATGTGGAGCTATGATTACCCTCATAATGTTGTAAATGAAGGAATTGAAATTTTAGATTGCCACGGTAAACATTGTAGGGTCTTGCCTAAAGGAGTTTTCCCTACTTCTCTTTGGGAAGCCATGTCTGCGTTTTTAATGTTCGCTATCTTATGGCCAATCAGAAAAATAGTTAAAGTACCTGGAATGTTGTTTTACTTCTATCTTATTATGGCTGGAATTGAACGCTTCTTTATCGAAAGAATCAGGGTAAACAATGAATACAATGTCTTAGGATCAGGAATTACACAAGCAGAAATAATTTCTGTGGTTATTTTCGGATTAGGCGTCTTCGGTGTTGCCTATTCTCTTTATTTATGGAAAAAGAAAGCAAAATTGGTGCAAAATGAATATTGAAAGTGTCGTGCTCAAAGCCAATGAACTGATTTTAGAGGTGGGCAAGTTTATTTCTCTTCAACAGGAAAAAATCAGTCAAGATATTGTGGAAACAAAGAGTTCAAATAGCTTTGTGACTTATGTGGATACAACCGCAGAAAAAATGCTGGTGGAAGGATTGCAAAAAATCTTGCCAGGCTCCGGATTTTTAACCGAAGAAAATACAACAGATAAGATTTCGGGCGATTATATTTGGATCATTGACCCCTTGGATGGAACAACAAATTTTATACATAAATTACCTCCTTATGCTATCTCTGTGGGATTGAGCCACTTTGGAAAAATGATAGCAGGAATTATTTATGTTGTAACCTCAAAAGAACTTTTTTATACATGGGAAGGTGCTAATTCATATCTGAATAATGAAAAAATATTTGTCACACAAACTGTCCTTGTAAAAGATTCGCTGATTGCTACAGGCTTTCCATATTATGATTATCATAAAATGGCTGCTTTTTTAAATACCATGGATTATTTTATGAGAAATTCTCATGGATTGCGTCGTTTGGGGTCTGCAGCAACAGATTTAGCATATCTGGCTTGTGGGCGCTTCGAAGCATTCTATGAATATTCGCTGAATCCTTGGGATGTAGCTGCAGGAGCAATTATAGTAGAAAACGCAGGGGGCAAGGTTAGTGATTTTTCTGGCGGTGATAATTACATTTTTGGCAAAGAAATTATTGCAAGTAATACTCTTATACATAATGAATTTTCAAGTGTTATTGAAAACTTAATGATAAAAAACCTGAAGCATTAATCATTTTATTGATCATTGCGTGAGAAATATTGGCATCTTTCTATTGAAAAAGATTATTTTACTGGTATCAATATTACCTTATTGGGTTCTTTATATTTTTTCTGATATTTTAGCTTTTTGGGGTTATCATTTGAGAAGGTATAGAAGAAAAGTGGTGAATCAAAATCTCAAAAATTCATTTCCTGAAAAATCGGACAAGGAAATTAAAAGATTAGAAAAAGATTTTTATTTACATTTCAGCGATACCATATTTGAAGCTTTAAAATCGACAAGTCTTTCAAAAAGAGAACAAAATCGTCGAGTTAAATTTCTGAATCCTGAAATATTTCAAAAATACTACGACCTGAAGCGTGATGTTGTTTTGGTTGCTGGGCACTATGCCAATTGGGAATTGTTTGCATTTTTACCACAACATATCCCACAAGTTTTCTATTCAATTTTTAAGCCCTTGAGGAGTGAATTTATTACAAAACTCTTCACTAACATAAGGTCAAAAAATGGATGCATTCTTTTGCCTATGAATGATGTGTTGAGACCCATTCTTAGGGCAAAACAAAAGGCTTCGTCTTTGGTTATGCTTATGATTGCAGATCAAGCTCCTCCGCAAGAAACTCCTTATTGGTTAGACTTTCTGAATCAGGACACACCTTTATTTGCAGGGGTCGAAAAAATAGGTAGAAAATTGAAGGCAGCAATGATTTTTGCAAAAGTTCAAAAAATCAAAAGAGGTTATTATACTGTAGAATTTTTAGAGCTTTCTGAAAATATTTCTGAATTACCCGAAGGTGTGCCCACAAAATTACATGCCGAAGTTCTGGAGGAAATCATTAAAGAAAATCCATCAGCTTGGCTTTGGTCGCATAGACGTTGGAAACATAAACGCGAAATTGCAACGTAGATTATATATCTAATATAGACAAAAAATTGAATGGTAAAAATATCTGTGGTTATACTGAATTGGAATGGACTGAATCATTTGCAGACCTTTATTCCTAAAGTATTGGAATATACACAAATAGAAGGTGTTGAAATTGTAGTGGTGGACAATGGATCGAGCGATATTTCTGTCCAATTTATTGAGACTTTCAAGGATATAAGAGTTATTTGTCTGGACAAAAATTATGGATTTGCCGATGGTTACAACAAAGGCTTGAAAATGATCGATTCAGAATACTTTGTGTTACTAAATTCGGATGTTGAGGTTACACCCAACTGGCTCATGCCTATGATCAATTTTTTGGAGGAAAATAATGAATATGCCGCTTGCCAGCCCAAAATTTTGTCATATACTTTGAGAACATCATTTGAATATGCAGGTGCTTGTGGGGGATTTATCGATGCTTTGGGTTTTCCATTTTGCAGAGGCCGAATTCTTAATAAAGTTGAAGAGGATCATGGTCAATATGACTCAATTGCTCAAGTATTTTGGGCATCTGGAGCATGTTTGGTAATTAAATCCAACGTTTTTTATGAATGCGGCGAATTGGACGGGAACTTATTTGCTCACATGGAAGAAATCGATCTTTGCTGGAGAATTCAAAACCGAGGTTACAAAATAGCCTGTTTTCCCCAATCAACCATTTACCATGTTGGCGGTGGAACCCTGCCCAATAATAATCCACGAAAACTTTTTTTAAATTATCGAAATAATTTACTTATTTTGTTCAAAAATTTACCCACAAGAAGGATTTGGTATATCTTATTCATTCGTTTGATTCTTGACGGAATTTCAGCTTTTATTTATCTCATGAAAGGGTCTGTTTCCTACTTTAAAGCGGTTTTTTCGGCACATATTGAGTTTTACAAATTGATCGGCAAATATAAAATAGAAAGACAAAGACTTAAGAAACATAATAATAAAACGAAGTTAAACACAATTTACACACGTAGTATAGTTTTTTCATTTTTCGTTCGAAAGCAAAAAAAATATAGTTCATTAAAATTTTAAGAAATCAAACAAAGTGGCAGAATCCGTTGTTATAATTCCGACCTACAAAGAGATTGAGAACATTGAAAAAATGATTCGGACTGTTTTCTCTTTACCGCTCACTGTCGATATTCTCATTGTCGATGATAATTCTCCTGATGGAACATCCGATAAAGTGAAACAACTCCAAAAGGAATTTCCTGATAAACTTAAAATGCTTCAAAGACCAGGTAAGCTTGGCTTAGGAACAGCCTATATTACGGGTTTCAAGTGGGCACTGACAGAAGGCTACAATTACATCATGGAAATGGATTGTGATTTTTCACATAATCCGGAAGACCTCCCCCGATTGTACGAAGCCTGCGCAAAAGATGGAGCCGATTTGGCTATTGGGTCTAGATATATTAAAGGTGTAACCGTAATCAATTGGCCCATTGGTCGGGTACTCATTTCTTACTATGCCTCTTGGTACGTTAGAAAAATGTCGGGAATGCCAATTAGAGATACCACGGCAGGGTTTAAATGTTATAAAAGAAAAGTCTTGGAAACAATTGATTTAGATAGAATCAAACTCAAAGGATATGGCTTCCAGATCGAGATGAAGTTCACAACTTGGAAACACAAGTTTAAAATAATCGAAATCCCAATTATCTTCATAGACAGAAGATTAGGAACATCAAAAATGAGTGGTGGAATTTTCAATGAAGCTTTTTGGGGTGTTATTAAGATGAAAATTCGAAGTTGGTTTCGAAAATATAAATCTATATCAAATTGATAGATAGCGCAAAAGATAAATTATTTCTTCGAATTGGCGAGGTAGAATGTTCCGATCAGGACAAAATTATTTGGACTGATTTAGGATCTTGCATCTCGGTGATTCTTTTTCATACTGTGCATAAGTATTATGGGATTTGTCATGCGCAGCTTCCATTTAGAAAATTGAGCTATGGAAGTTGCACAACAAGTTGTCCTAACCACTGTCATCGTATAAACAAACACAATGATTTGATTTATGTGATTTGTACAATTAAATATTTGATTTCCAAATTTAGATCTCTTGGTATGCTTGATTCCAAATTACATATAAGCCTGATTGGAGGAGCAGAACTAACCTCATTCAAAAAAGAAGGGAAAAGTATAGGTGCAATAAATGTTGAGGTTGCCAAAGAGATGCTGAGAAAAAACTCATTACAAATCGATTTTGAAGATACGGGTGGGAATGAATCGAGGCGTCTATTTTACAATACTGGAAGCGGAAGTATCAGAATACAAAAACAAAAGAAAAGCGAATTCTGAAAGAGCCAAATTTGTAGCATTCAGGATGATGAAGAAAATATTTTTTCAAGTCATATTGTTTTATTAATTTTGCAAAAGTTTAATTTATAAAAACATATCAAAATGGTTCACTATAAAGAGTTAGGCTTAGTAAGTTCAAAAGAACTTTTCCAAAAAGCCGTTAAAGGTGGATATGCAATTCCTGCTTTTAATTTCAATAATTTAGAGCAATTGCAAGCAATCATTGCTGCTTGCGTTGAAACAAAATCTCCCGTTATCTTACAGGTATCCAGTGGTGCGCGTAAATATGCAAACCAAACTTTGTTAAGATATCTTGCTCAAGGCGCAGTTGAATATGCAAAAGAGTTAGGTTACAATATTCCAGTTGTATTGCATTTAGATCATGGTGATACATTTGAATTGTGTAAATCTTGCATCGAAACGGGCTTTTCTTCTGTAATGATTGATGGTTCTCATCATTCTTATGAAAAAAACATCGAACTTACTTCTCAGGTTGTTGAATACGCTCACAAACATGATGTGGTCGTAGAAGGTGAATTAGGTGTTTTATCTGGTATTGAAGATGATGTTGTAGCAGCGATGTCTGTTTACACACAACCTGAACAAGTTGAAGACTTTGTAAAAAAGACCGGTGTTGACTCATTGGCTATTTCTATCGGAACATCGCATGGTGCAAACAAATTCAAACCAGAGCAATGTACTCGTACAGCAGAAGGAATCTTGGTTCCACCTGATTTGAGATTCGATATTTTGGAAGAAATAGAAAGAAGGATTCCTGGTTTTCCGATTGTACTCCACGGAGCATCATCTGTTCCTGTTGATCTTATCAAACTGATCAATAGCCATGGTGGACAAATCAAAGATGCTGTTGGAATTCCTGAAGAACAACTTAGAAAAGCAGCAAAATCCGCAGTTTGCAAGATCAACATTGACTCAGATGGTCGTTTGGCTTTCACGGGTGCTGTTCGCAAAGTATTTGCAGATCAACCAGGCGAATTCGATCCAAGAAAATATCTGGGTCCCGCTCGCGATGCTTTGAAAGTACTTTACAAAGCAAAAATCGTTAATGTTTTAGGTAGCGCAGATAGAGCTTAATACATCAGATCTTATTTTATCGTTGAGGAATAAGTAATTTGAAAGGGATTCTCTTTCCTCATTGATGAAAAATTGGAGGCTGTCAAAAAGGTGAAAAGTCGGAAATTATTATACTTTAGAAAATTATATTTTCAGTTCAATTAAATTTCTGAATGACTGTCACTTTTTGACAGCCTCTTTGCTTTGTAATGAAGCAATCATTGTTTTACTTAGCTTTATTTTACATGGAATTTCTTATTATTGTTTTTCTATTATTTTTAAACGGAATTTTCGCTATGTACGAAATTTCCCTCGTAGCAGCAAGCAAAGCAAGACTACAATCATTAGCACAAACAGGAAGCAAAAGAGCAATTCATTTGCTCAAATTAATAGAACAGCCTGAAAAAACTCTTTCAACAATTCAAGTAGGAATAACTTTGATTAGTATCGTCTCGGGGGCATTTGGTGGTGTGGCGATTGCTAGTGATTTTGCCATTTACCTGGCGAAATTTGACGCCATTAAGCCTTATTCACACGAAATTGCTGCTGTTGCAGTTATTGGCGCAATCACATATCTATCCTTAGTTATTGGTGAGCTTGTTCCAAAATCTTTGGCATTGAATAGCCCCGAAAAAGTAGCTTTAACTCTTACTCCTTTTGTTATTTTTTTAACCAAAATGGCATATCCATTTGTTTGGTTATTAAGTATATCTACAAGAATTCTCAACAAACTCATTGGTATAAATCCTAATGAACAAAGAGCCATTACAGAGGAAGAGTTGCGCTTTATGCTGAATCAAAGCTCACAGCAAGGTCTTATTGATCAGAAGGAAACAAAAATGATTCGAGATGTTTTTAGGTTTTCGGACAAAAAAGCATGCGACATTATGACCCACCGAATGGATGTAACCTTTATTCGAGAAGGAGTTTCAAAAGATGAATTAATCAAAACAATTACGGAAAACCATTATAGCAAATATGTTGTCTTTGAAGATAACTCCGAAGAAGTTATGGGGGTTTTAGCAGTAAAAGATATTGCACCCTTTCTGGGCAATAATGACACTCTCAATTTAAAAGGATTTATCAGCAAGCCTGTATTTTTGCCCGAAAATATATTGGCCAGCAAGGTTTTGGAAACCTTCAAACAAAAAAGAAGCAATTTTGGCGTGGTAATCAGCGAATACGGTGCCATGGAAGGCATTGTTACTTTACATGATATAACAGAAGCGATATTGGGCGATATTCCTGAAGAATTCGAAGAACATATTCCGTCTATTACACAACGCCAGGATGGTAGCTTGCTTGTAGATGCAAGTATGAATCTTGGCGATTTTATGGATGAAATGGGAATACTTGCTTATGATGATTTGAAAGACGAAGGATTTTCTACTTTAAGCGGAATGGCGATGTATTTCCTCAGAAAAGTACCTACAGAAGGAGAGGTCTTCAAATACAAAAACTTGACATTTGAAATTCTGGATATGGACAATAGCAGAGTGGATAAATTGCTTGTTGAAGTAAACAAAAGTTAGTTCGAACGTCTTAACGTATCGTTTCCGTAGCATTTCATTGTGGAATGGTTTACATGGTGGCTGTTACATAATCCCTGTTAAAATAATCAAAATTCTTTGGGTTTGAATTTTAGATCATTGACGATTTTCGTAATTCCTTCCCCACTGCATTTTATAACAAACAAGCCATTTCTGTAAGCAAATTTATCTGATTGTCCCTCAAATTTTAATCCGGCTATAGCTCCATAAACATTGAATTGTGCGTATTGTGGAAATATCCTTTTAAAATCTTTTAATTTTTCAGTAAAATAAGTCACATCTTCCGTACGACAAGTGGTTTTGACTTCAACAACGACCAGTTCGCTTGTGTTTACGAGCAAAATGTCGCATTCCATCTCCTTTTTTCCATGCTTGGCAATCACATTTCTAAAAGATTGCTCTATTTTTATTCCTCTGGATTGAAAAAGTTTTAAACAACCCGGTTCAACCAAAGATTCAACTAATTTGCCCCATTGAGTTGTAAACAGACTTGCTAGCTCTTTGATTCTCTTATTTGTTTCCTGAAATTTTGAGGACAATAGACTATCGGTTTCTTGAAATTTCCTATCGGTTTCTTGAAATTTCTTATCGGTTTCTTTGAACAAAAGCATGATTTGTTCAAAGGTAGGTGCCTGACTATATTCTTGCGTTCTTTCCATTTTTTGTACACATTTATACCCGACAAAGGTACACTATTTTGATTGAATTTTGAAGAAATAGTTTGTCTTTACCTTTCAGTTTATATATTGTTATGGCGGTTGTATTTATGAAAGGTATTTTGAAATATGAATCTCAATTGATTTCGTTTTTGACGTGATTTTTCTTTTGTTGCTTTTCTTTGTCATGTTTGATAAGAACAAAAACATCAAGGATATTAGTACGTTACAAAACAAAATTAATGTAAGCTTAATATTCATAATATCAATGATTTATTCTTAAATTGAAATTCTGAAAACACTTTCAAGTGCGACATTTTTTCTTTTTTTTTGCCATTACCAACCATCTTCTAAAGTGAGTTGATAACTTCGAGTAGTTTTAATTTTGCATCCATGAAAAAAATACTTTATAATAATGCATGTTGCTAACATGTTGTACGCCGACAAACCACTTTGATTCGGCTCGAAAACTATCGCATGAAAGAGGGTATGTGGTTGTCAGTTCGGGGCATTCATAAATTATTTTATTTACATAATATGCTACCTTACTGCTCATAAGTTTCAATTTCGGCTACTACAGGAAAATGGTCGGATGGAAATTTGTTGTTTTGAGAATAATGTACAATTAAACTATTCAATGGAATAATATTGTTTTTACTGAAAATGAAATCAATCCTGTCGCCTTTTTGCGATCCAGTCCAATCATGAAAAGTACCTAGTCCTTTATTATTTTTATTTACAGCTCTATATAAATCCAGCATCGAATTGCTCAGAAACAAACGTATAACTTCACTTTGCTCGGTAGCGTTGAAATCACCACAAAGAATCACGGGCTGATTCTGACATTTTTCATTGATATAAGTAATGACATGTTGGGCTGCCTTTAATTGCAATTTAATTGATTCATAAGGAAAATGAGTATTAATAATATGGATTTCTTTATAGGTAGATTTATTGCGGAATTTTGCCCAAGTTACAACACGTGGAATCATTTCTCCGTAAGTTGTGGCGGGCAAATTGGGCGTGTGTGATAGCCAAAAAGTTTCATTATCCAACCACTCCCAAGCATTGTGCTTATAAAAAATTGGACAAGCTTCACCTGAGCGGGGATCTTGTTCTCTGCTACGTCCTAAGGCTTTATATTCAAAAATTGCATTCTCCAGATCAATATATTGGTTCATAACAGCCTCCTGAAGGCAAATAAAATCACAGTCACTATTTCGGAGCAAATCAAAAACCAATTCTTTGCGGTTTGACCAAATATTGACTCCATCCCAGGGATTATCGTAGCGAATATTGAACGACATGATTTTCATAACTGTATATTTTGTAATGCAAATGCAATTCATTTATCAGGACAAAGTTAAATCAAAAGTTTTGGAAAAGAAAACGAAAGAAATGTTAAAATAGTTTCATTGTCCATTTTTTTTGTCATCTTTGCAAGCCAAAATCAAGAATGATAAATAAATAGTGAATGAGACGATTTTTAATTGTAATCATATTATTTTCACTTGTTTCCTGCAAGTATAATAAACTGCTCAAAAGCAAGGATCATGAATTGCAATATCGCTATGCGATGCAATTTTATGAAAAAAAGGATTACCTGAAAGCTACCGAGCTTTTCGATCTCGTTATGCCATTCATGCGAACCACAGATAAGGCTGTTGAAATTCTTTACCGATATGCTTATGCCTATTTTGAATTGAATGATTATGAGCTTGCCGGCTATTATTTCAACAATTTTGCTAAAACCTTTCCCAATAATGAAAAAACGGAAGAAGCCGAATATATGACTGCTTATTGTTATTTCTTAGATTCTCCAAGATCTACCTTGGATCAGGATAATACTTATGCGGCGATTTCTGAATTTCAAAATTTTCTGAGTAAGCATCCAGAATCAGGAAAAAAAGAGCTTTGTCTAAATTTCATCAAAATATTGAACGAAAAATTGATGGAGAAATCCTTCAAAAATGCAAAAACTTATTTCGATTTGGAACAATATAAAGCTGCTGTGGTGGCTTTAAAAAATGTTTTGAAGGAATTTCCCGAAACGCCCAAAAGAGAGCAAGTTCTTTTTTTAATTCTAAAATCGAGCTATAAATTTGCAAGTAATAGCTTGGAAATAAAACAGAATGAAAGATTTAAACAGGTAATAAAAAATTATAATACTTTCATCAATGAATTTCCTGACAGCCCCGACAGAAAAGAGGCCGATAGAATGTATGAACAAGCAAAAAAATCCACAAAAATTTAAAAACGAATATAATATTTATCTTATTGAATCGTTGATATAATTCATTTCACAATCGTTAATTTTTAACTTATAAAAGCAGTATGGACTATAAAAAAAATTCGGCTTCACCAACAACAATTACCCGAGATTTGAACAAACTTCAGAAAGAGGCCAGCACGATTTATGAAGCGATAGAAATTATTGCGCGCAGGTCAAATCAAATTTCTGTTGAAATGAAGCAAGAGTTGAACAAAAAGTTAGAAGAATTTGCATCTTACACCGATAATTTAGAGGAGGTTTTCGAAAATAGAGAACAAATCGAAATTTCTAAATATTATGAGCGCCTTCCCAAACCAACTTTAATTGCTATTCAGGAATTTATGGATGATTCTATTTATTACAGAATTCATGGTAGCGACAGAGGCAGTCACTCAAACAAATAATTTCTAACATATCTTTTTAATTTTTATTCTGGCATCCCAATTACTTTCGAAAGATTGAAGTTGGGATGTCTTTGATTTGTATGCATTTCCATTATTGATAGGTTTTGGGTATTTCGCCAATTTAGCTATTAAGCCAATTCTTCAAATGGGTAGCACGTAATTTGCTAACTATTAAGTCTTTATCTGATTTTGGTTTTAGACTTATTTTGAGTTTTTGAATTCCAAAATTGTAAACTTTTTCGATGGACTTTGCCGATACAATGAATTGTCGATTGGCTCGAATAAAGTTTTTTGGATTAAGTTCTTCCTCAAGCTGATCAAGTGATTCATTAAGAATATATTTTTTGCCATTATCCAATACCAGAAATGTTATGCCATCCTCCGAGATGAAGTAGGCAACCATATTTATTTCGATTGGAATCAAGCAATCACCTGAATAAATGACAAATCGGGAACGGTATTCTTTGGCAATCATACTTTTTATAAGCATTTCGAAATCTGCAGTCTGAGGTTTGGCATGTATTGTTTTAAATTTGGTAATGCTGATTTTCAAATCCTCTATATTGATCGGCTTAAGCAAATAATCTATACTGTAAAATTTGAATGCATTGATAGCGTATTCATCAAATGCCGTTGTAAAAATTAGGGGTATGTTGATTTTCAATTTTGTGAAAATTTTAAAGCTTAAGTCATCAGATAGTTGTATATCTGAAAAAATAAGATCGGGTGGGGCATTTTCCGAAAACCAGTTTAAACCATCCTTAACACTTTCAATAATTCCCAGTATTTTTACATCTGGATCACATTCTGTAACTAATTTGATAAGTCTTCGGTAAGCGGGTGCTTCATCCTCTATAATTAATACCTTCATCTTCGCGCTTTTTATCGATCTGTGGAATTGTGGAAATTTTTATTAGTGGAATTTTTACTGTGAAAGTTTCTTGCTCGTCCTCAATGATTACTTGCTTGTTGACCAAAAAAATATAGCGATCTTTTATGTTTTGCAATCCCGTTTTGGTTGAAGAAGGAAGTATGTTTCTTTTTTGTTTGACGTTGTGAATCACGAAGTGATCATCTTTGCAGAATAATTTAACCACAAGTTTGTGAGAATTCGAAATTTCGTTGTGCTTTACTGCATTTTCAAGTAGCAACTGAATGGTCATGGGCAAAATACATAGGGCAGAATGGTTCTCACAATGATCAAGTTGAATGACCAAATTATTTTCGAACCGCATTTTCAATAATTGAATATAGGAGCGGGTAAAACGAAGTTCCTGTTCCATAGAAACCCATGTATGGTTATGACTATTAAGAACATATCGATAAACCTTTGAAAGTTCCTGTATGAATAAGACTGCTTTTTGAGGTTCGTCTTCCACTATGGATACAAGTGTATTCAAGCTGTTGAATAAAAAATGTGGATTTAACCTACTTGTAAGGTTTTTATATTGAGCTTCTATCGATTCTTTCTTGTATCTTTCTGTTTCTGTGGCATTTCGGGTCAACTTAACGAATAAATAAAAGCCTTCATAAATGGTATTGATCAACAAGGTAAAAAGAATGGTAGTAATGACCAGGTTTTTCATATCATTGCTACTGATATAATGACAATTGGTTGTGTATATGTATTTATCACTTAATATCACTAAAACATAAACAGCAACTACAGCTATTAAAATTGTACTACAAAGTTGCAAAGTAAGTCGATATTTGTTCTTTATGTTGGGTAGGTGTTTTCTTATTTTGATGATAATCCATTGCGCTTCAAACCAAATGAAAATAATACCAATTACAGAACTTATGATATGTTTGTAAAAATCCGCGGGATCCTTAATAGGAAAAGGAGTCAGAAATAATACGCAAATGACAATGAAAATAGGAATTGCCAATACTTTTATTTTCTTCTCAATTTTACAGAATTCCTTTTCTAAATGATTATTATATAATGACATAGAATTCTTTTTGATAATGAATTTTTATTGATCCATCCATTTATTAATGGACTCTTGTTACCAATAATCCCCAAGAGTATAAAGAAATATTCCTACATGCAAAAATGAAAAGATTTATGTTGGAGATCTTGCTCATTTACATGGAAATCAATATAAATCTCTAATGAAAATCTACTCAGTAAACAAAATTTCTTTGTCAAAAATACAATTTATATTGAAATGTTGGAAAAATTCCTAACTGATAAATGTTGGTCATTTCATTTGTATTCTGGTTGTAAATTTGAGAAAAGATGTTTTTTGTATTAAAGAGACTGTCAATATTGATAAATATCTCTTGGGCAGAGCCATTTTTATTGAATCTGTAAGTTAGTTTCAGGTCTGTTCGAAAATAATTTCCAAACTTTTTTGAGTAAGCCAAGTCGTTATATTTTACCTCAAATCCAACTACTTTGGATTCCTCAAAATTAACCGGTGTATATCTTCGTCCTCCTGCAGTTGTAAGTTTCAGATCAATAAGGATTTTCGATTTTTCATTGATTTTAAATTCCTTACCCGCCAAGGCATTGAAAACAAATTTGCCATTAAAAGCAGTATTTCTCAAAACTCCATCGCTTCCTTTGTATTTTGAATCATAGAGCGAAGTTGTTATAAGATAATAAAAGCTATTACTGAAGAATCGTTCCAGAGTGAGTTCTAATCCATAGTTTCTTCCAATACCTTGATTTACAAGACTATCGTTATCCGTAAAAATGTAAGAAAGACCTTCATTGACCGCAGAGAACGATGTGGGAGTTGTGTTTCTTTCTATGGGCAAATCGAAAAGATGTTGGTAATACACTTCGGTTTTAATAACTGTATTTTGTGTAAGCCTTAAATTATAACCTGCCACAAATTGATTACTTTTGCTAAATTTCAATGATTTATTGGTGTTTATTGTGTTATTGCCCACGGGCGTTGCCACCATGTACAAAGGAAGAGTTTGCATCTGACTGTGTAAGCCATAGCCAAAGGAAAGGATTTGATTGGGTTTTATGTCCCATTTTATTCCCCAGCGGGGTTCTATAATCTGATCATTATTTAAGCCCAGATATTGATAATGAATCCCACTATTCATGGTTATTTTTTCAGTAAATGAATGACTCCATTGAGCGTACATCTGTAAAAAATTCGCAGAGCCACTTCCTATTCTTTGATCTGCAAGAAAATCAGTTCCCTTTTGTCTGAATTTGGTTTTCATTTCATAGATATTCTTGTCAACGGAAATACCTGTTTTGATTTTATTCTTTGCATTGATTTTTGTTTTTATATAGCTGCTCAAAATCAATTTCTTTTGAAAATTGTTTGCTTTATAATTTGGGAAGGTATTCGAGAAATCTAGGGCAACTGAATCTTCTTTTCCATTCTCTTCCATATCCGTAAAACCTGCAACGGTTTTCCAATAGGTATTATCGGTCAATCTCCAGATTAAAGAAGAAGCAGCGACATAAGTACCTGATTGGTAATATGAATCGGAATTAATATATTCGGTGTTAAAATCAACTTCTTTTCTGTCTTTGTACATCACTTTATAAATACTTTTACCACCCATTCCGAAGAAATTGAGAGTGATTTTTTTACTTATTGGCAAATTGAAATTATAAGCCAAATCCTGATAGTCTGCTTTGCCTGCATATCCAAAGTTGATTCCCATCATCGACAATATTGATGTGGTAGAAAAGCGATAGTTTATTAAATATGAACCTTTATAATTTCTTGAAAAAGGGCCTTCCAGCATAACCTCTGTCCCAAGCGCACCCGCCTGAAGCATATATTCTCGTTTGCTGTTATTCCCGGTTCTTAACTTAATGTCAAATACGCCTGATGTAGCATTTCCATATTCAGCCGGAAAAGCACCAGTCATAAAATCAGAATTCGAAATCATATTATAGTTCAACATGCTTACAGGTCCGCCACTACTGCCCACACTGGTAAAATGATTGGGACTGGGTATCTCAATTTCATCTAATTTCCATAGAAGTCCCATTGGCGAATTGCCTCGTATTACTATGTCATTGCGTGAATCATCACCATTGGCAACTCCCGCATAGTTCGAAGCCATGCGCGAAACATCATTGCGCGAACCTGCGTATCGACCAGTTTCTTCTACACTAAAAGTACGTGAACTAATACTGCTCATTTCATTGATGCCTAAAGTTTTATTTCTAAAAGCTTTCACATCAATTTCACTTAATGTTGTTACGCTTTCTTCTATTAAAATAGTGAGTACTGTTTCTTTGCCCGAAATAACTTCAATATTACTTAAAAATTGTTCCTTGTAGCCTATAAATGTTGCTTTTATGTCATGTTTGCCTATGGGCACGTTGGTTATACGAAATTCCCCATTTGCATCGCTTGAAGCTCCAAGCATGGATAAGGAACTGGTTATAATTACATTAACACCGGGTAGGGGTGCATGGGTATCTTTGTCTGTGACAATTCCCCGAACGGTTTGCGTTATATTTTGTGCTTTCACAGAAATAGAAAAAATGACTGCGAAAAGGATAAAAAGAATTCTCGTGTTCATTGCAATCGTGTTTTAATTTATTGCAAATATTCAAGAAATTATTTTGACTCAAATGGGATAAATGATGAAGTGGATATTTGTAAATCTGAAATGGATAAAACCTAAAAAATTACATTAATCAGGATCAGGAAATTGATTTAGCAGGGTGTAAGTTTTTTCTTCATAATTCATTTTCAGACAATGATGAACTAAGCCATTGCTAACAGCCAAATAACTGGCATTTAGGCGAAAATTATATGTAAATACCTGGTCGAAAACTTTTTGGTTAATACTTATTTCAGGTGCTTTGCACTCGATGATCAGGTATGGTCGCAACTCTTTGTTGAATGCAACAATATCGCAGCGTTTTGAATAATCTTTTATATTGAGGGTCATTTCATGAGCAATGCGCTGAACAGAATATTTCTTTACCTGAATCAGATACTGACTCAAATTTTGTCGAATCCATTCTTCTGGAGAAAGAATAATCCATTTCTTTCGGATCAAATCAAAAATATACAATTTTTCAGCCGCTTTTTTAAGTTTATGATCAAACTCAGGCAGGTTTAACTTCGAGAGCATTATTTTCTATATCTATGGATTTGAGTAGTATGTTTTTATCGGAATTTGTTGCCAAAGAATTGGTATGTTGAACGAAGGCGAAAATTAAATCATGCTCAGGAGAATCGGATAGTGGAATATCATCTAAACCTCTTGAATTCAATTTGTTAAGTACATAATTTAAACTTATCTTATTGATATCCAATGCAGGTAGAAGTCCGGGTTCTTTGTTTGAGTCCGCTTTGGTTTCACAAACAATTTTTGCAAGAATCAATTCCTGAATTAACTTATGGGTTAAAAAATAGGGTGCTTTTAATTTTTTTGCAATCTGATGAGCATTCAAGGGAGGATCGCCATTTTCAAAACTTTTTACAATCAAATATGTTATCCAAACCGCCAAACTTCTACGTAAATTTGTGGAAAGATGCGCTGTATCATTCTGAAATTCATATTTATCGATTGTTTGATGTGCGTGTGCCATTTCTGCTCCCAATAAAATAATGATCCAACTGATTTGCAGCCAAGCCAGAAACAAGGGTAATGCTGCCAAACTACCGTAAATAGCATTGTAATTCGATACACCAATTTGAAAACGAATATAGAGGAATTGAGTCAGTTGGTAGGCAGTTCCAGCAATAATACCCGAAATAAATGCGGAGCGAAAATTAACCTTTGTATTGGGCATGATCATGTAGAAGAATGTCAGAAGCAACCAAATCAAAGTGTAAGGTATCAGACCAAAAAGTTTTAGCAGAATAGGGGAAATTGCTTTAATCCAACTGGCATTATCGGCTAATAATTGAAATTGTGAAGAAAGAAAAACATTCAAACTGCTTGAAGTTGTCAAAATTATGGGAGCAAGAAGCATGATGGTCAAATAATCTGTAAATTTTCTGATAAAGGGTCTTGACTTTTTGATTTCCCAAATATCGTTCATGGTAGCTTCTATATTAATAAAAAGACTGATAACAGAATACAACAATACAACCAAGCCTATTCCTATAATTGTGCCACCTTTGGCAGAATCCAGCATAGATTCTGCAAAATTTAAGCTTTGCTTGAGAATTTCTTCATGTCCTTCAAGAACGTTGATTAATTGTTTCTCAACATAAGCTTCTAATCCAAATCCTTTGGAAATTCCAAAAATCATTGCAAGTACAGGAACGATGGATAGCAGACTGAACAATGTAAGTCCGGAAGCCCTCATGGTGCAGCGGTCTTTTGCAAATTGCTTGAAGGCCAATAAGAAAATTCGTATTTGTCTATAAATAAATGCTTCGAAAGGTGGTTGCTTTTTAAGCGCAATAAGCCAGATATCTTTACTCAGAAACCTATTAATATTCGATAATTTGTTATAAAGATTTTTAAGCGTGGTTAGAAAATAATTCCATATTTTTTTCATTTCAATGATTTTGTTTTTGTTTTTCAGTATTTCTATTTTCGAAAGGCTAAAGGTTGAAAAAGAAAATCGTTTAGATGCCCACCTATCTATAGTAAACTTGCCACTTTGCCCGATGTTTGTAATATTATTCTATTGTTATTCAATATGTTTACGCAATTCATCAATTTTTTCATCTGTTAGACCTGTCATTATTTTTATTATGTCATTTGATAAACCAGCCTTAATTCCATTTTTTGCAGCGATATGCATACCTTCAATTTTACCTTCAATTTTACCTTCAATTTTACCTTCAATTAAGCCTCGTTCAGTAGCTCTTCGAACCGCTAAATCTGTTTTTCCCTTTTCATCTTGTCGTCTTATTTCAGCATAGAGATAGGCTTCTAATTCTTCCTTTGTCCAATTATGTCTGGCTGCGTCTTCGTATGCGTGTATCAGGCCTTCATCACTTACATCGGGGGGGATAACATCAAGATTTTCTGCATTTTGTATGAAATATATCCACTTATCAACAAGCGAGTTACATTTTTTTATTTCTTTTGTAAACTTAGGTAACTCAATAAAGTTATATTCTATATTGTTTAACGTACTTTTTTGAGTTTTTACGTTTACTGTTCGATGTCTTGTAATGTAATCATCATCGTCTTCAAAAAACGTGAATTCCAGAATACCAATAAAAATTACTTGATTTAATTTTGGATAATCTTCGCCTTTTACAATTTGTGATGAATATTGCTTTGCGGTATAATATTGAACTCGTTTATCAAAACCATCAAGTTCTTCTACTTGCATTTCAACAATATAGGAAATAAGTCTTTCATCAGTTGCGCGAACATCGAGGATTGAACTCTTTAAGTCCTTTATTTCAGGTAATTGAAAAGGGTTTTTTATTTCAACATTTATTATTTTTTTGCCCTCTGGTAATTCAAGTACAGCATTAAGAAAAGAAATGAGAATTTCTTTTTTATTCTCATTTCCAAATATCTTGCGAAATGCTATATCATTCTTTATATCAACAAATTTCATAGTTTTAATATTTGAGCTTATAGATACAAAAGTACGATTTTTTCGCCAAATAAAAAAGCTGCGAAATTTTTTAATCCCGCAACTTTTATAAATCTATGGAAAAGTATTTATAATAAAACCAGTTTATTAAAACTATAATTCACATTTAATGAATTATAGTTTTGAGTTTTCATAATAATGATCCTATTCGGGTAACAACTGGAACTCTGTTCGTCGATTTTTAGCTCTCCCTTCTTCAGAATTATTGTCGCCTAAAGGTTTGTCCGGTCCATTTCCCACGATGACAAATCGGTTTGGATCATAACCATGCTCTTGGATCATGTAGTCAGCCACAGCTTGCGCTCTTTTTTTGGAAAGTTCACGATTTGCGTTGGCATTGCCTTTATTGTCGGTATTGCCTTCGATCCGAATTTTTGAATTTGCAAATGATTTCGCAATGTCTAGAAATTCAAGGTCAATGATCTTTTTCATGTTGTCATCCAAAGTAGATGCGCCACTTGCAAATTGAATACTTACAGGTTTTGATGAAATCGCATCTTTTTTTACATCATCATCGGTTGCTTCTTTGAATTTGACAGAACCTTCGGCTTCATTTTCGCTACCTGAAAGTGAAATTTCGCCAATGAGTGATGAATTTCCAATTGTTCGCCAGTTGGGGATACGTTCTTTTATATAACCCGTTTTGGTATATTTGATTTCCATTTTTGACCATATTTCCTCTCCTGTTACACCTTTGTAATTGCCTTTCATGTTAAAGAAATTCACATTGTCGCCATAAGTACAAAGACGTACATTTTCTATAGCTAATTTGCAGAAATCCTCGGGCATTCCAAGACCTGCTGCCAGTATTTTTGTTGCCTTTGTTTTTGCAGCTTCACTGGAATTAATTTCGCCTGCGCCTTTCATCCAGCCTTCCAATAATTTTTTAAGTTTATCCCTTTTATTTTCAAGAACAGATTTTTTTACAACAAAGACATCGGCTATGATATTGGAGGCCTCCTTTGTATTTTGGAGAATTTTGGATCCGGGAACTTTCGCAACACAGTCTGCATCATCAGGACTCCATACTATGGCTGCATCCACTTGTCCTTTTTTGAATAAGTCAGCAGCATCAATGGCACTTTTCACAGGAACAGTCGTAATTTCACTAAATTGAATATTTCCCGCTTCAAGCATCCATAATAAAAAGGTGTGACTCGGGGTCATTTCTGCAAAAGCAATCTTCTTCCCTTTTAAATCTTTAACCGCTTTAATTTCGCGGGTTGCAACAATGGCATCGCCCCCTCTAGACCAGTCTGCCTGGAAAATAATCTGCGCTTCTTCATTCCTAAATCCATTGGATTCTGTTGTAAAAGCATCTACGGTTGCCCATAGCAGGTCAATATCACCCGAACGGAAAGCGGCTCTGGATGCATCAAAATCATCCATAACCAGAAATTCCACATGAAAGCCATAATCTTTGAAATATCTTGAAGCAGTATTCGGTTTAAATCCTTCATTAAAATATTGACCTCCGGCATAGCCTCCCCACGTTACTACACCGACCTTCAATACATCTTCCCTGTCGGGCTTCACTATATCGCCACTTTGTTCACTCCCCGTTGTATTTCCGTTATTCCCTTGGGGAATGATCTTATCTTTAAATTTATAAACTGCAAATCCCAAACCTCCGAGAATAACACCGACAATCAAGAGTTTAGCTAATGGAGTAAGTTTACTTTTCATTTTATTTCATTAATTTAAATTATATTTACAATTGAGAACACTACTTAAAAAGATCGCTATATTCTCCGAAGCTTTTAGGCTCTTCTCTTTGAACATACACTTCCTTCGTTTCGTCTTTTTTTGTTGTTTCATGACCTGGCATGTTTTCGCTTAACAAGAATGATGCGCCTTCAGTTTCCAGTTTTTCAAGTAATTCCAATCCTTTTTGTTCATATACAGCATTTTGTAAATCAACGCTATCGATAAAGCTGGCTGAAAGTTCTATAAAACGTTCCATTTCACCTATTTTGTTGCTAACATCATCTACAATGGTTTCCATCGCCAAATCAAAAATAGCTTTTTTATCAGGATCACCGCTGATGATGCTCATGGCACGTTTCATGGCAGAATATCCCTGGCGGATGGCAATAGCTTCTTGCTTCTTCATTCGAACTTCGTTCTCTGTATCCTGAATAAGAAAACCTGAATTTTTATAAATTTTGGCCAAAACTCTGTACAAAACTTCCATTTTGCTAAGTAAAACGTTATATCGCTCATTGGCATCTTTCAAACGTCCGTATTGACGGGTGTTTACAGCAACAACTTCCATATTGTTTTTCTTCTTCGCTTGCTCTGCAATTTGCATGGCAGCTTCCATTTCTGAGCGATTATTGTCGATGATGGATTTGAGTTTTTGCATTTGCCCTTTCAATTTAGCAATGTGCTCATTCATTTCAAAAAGATTCTTTTTCAGATAATCTACATAAGACTCTAAAATTTTAATTGGGTCAATTTGGACAAAAACGCCTGTAATCCAGCGCATAAAACTTTTATACATGTACCAAACCAATGCTCTGAATCTTTTATCGAACAAAACATAAAGAATTACACCCAATACAAGAAAAAGTAAAATGGTGGTAATTAGGTTTTTGAGCAAAGATGTTATAAAAAGCAAAAGTGGATTTGCGTAAAGAATTACAACAACAATAATTCCTATTAAAAAAACCATTCCAGTAATGCCTTCTGGCCTTTTCCAAAACGATTTAACCTTTTGTTGCATATTTTCTATCATAAACGATTTACTTATTTTTAGATTTATACATTAATTAAATACTCTTAATTTTTTCAACGAATCCATTGATTTGATTAACAAAAATATTGTATGTAAAGTTGAAATCATTTTCAGCTTTTTTTATTTTGTTGTCTGAATCTCCAATTTCATTTTTAATTTTAATAATTTCTTCTTGTAACTTTGTTATTTCGGAGGTGAGTATTTGAATTTGCTCAGCTTTTTGTTGCATAGATAATTCAATAGACCCAATTTCATCTTTCCTTTTTACAATTGCAACGCTTGTTTGATTTTGAAGAACATTGTTGAATTTTTCTTTTTCGTTGCCCAAAATTTTCATGTAATAATCTGCACTTTCTATTACTTTGGCAACGGTTAAACCCTTGGGGGACAATGTAGCAAGCACAGTTTGAATTTTCAGCCTGTCATCTATTGGGATATTTTTCATTGCTTCAAAAGCTTCGAAGAATTCAAAATAATCTTCACCTGGAAGATTTGCCCCTGCAATGGCTCGAGACAAGGAATCAAAAACCTTCTGGTTCAGGCTTCCCTCTGTGTTTTCTATTGAAACGCTTTGATGCTGTACATTTTGTTGTTGAATATTTACCGTTTCGCTTGTGCTGGACTTAACAAAAGAAGGCTTCTTTTGATTATCATTTGTGAGCACTTCTTTCTTCTCATCTTTCTTTAAATCTTTTTCTTCCGGCTCTTTTTTATCTTTTGAATTTTCTTCACTAACGATAAAAAGACCTTTTAATTTTTCGAAATTCATAGCAGTATATATCTAATTATTGTAGCAAATATATGAAATGATTTTAAAATATAATTCAAAATTTAAAAATAATTTCAATTTCATTAACATATTGGTTTGATTCTTTCGGGGCTTAACAAGAATTTTGATCCGAAGATCTTTGTGAATAATTCAAAAATTAAATGCGACATGTCTGAAATTTAATCAATTAAATCGTAGCTCTATTTGGCTATCCATTCCCGGGCTTTTTGCTCATCATCAAAATATTTGACAGGTAACAATTGACCTGCTTCTTCTTCGATCGTTTGTTCAATCGATAGTTGGCTTAAAAAGTCAGTAGTCATCATGATGGCATACTTTTTTAATCCTTCTTTTATTACAGCAGGAAAGAAAGAAGTATTCACCCATTCCTGAGATTCTGGACTGATTGGAAAGTAAAATTTCATAGAATCTGAAAGTAAATTTTTAGCTCCTTTTTGAATAATAAATTTCAAAATAGTGCTGATGTTTTCTCTAAAATCTTCATCAGACATTTCGGCTGTTTTATCCGTCCAGTAATGAGGCAACAATAATTTATCACTTTCATAGTAAATCGTAATAAATTGATTTTCAAAAACTTTTTCCATAGTAGCATTTATTTTATGTTTGTATTCAAATGTAATCTAATATAATGGAATAAAAAAATTCAGAAACCAAATAAAATAAAGAATCAATTTGGGCTGAAGTATGTGAACACTGTGGATTCCAGAAAAATCAAAATGTTGTTAATGAATATGTTGATAAAATTATTTTGTTGTTAAAAAATATTTAGTACTTTTGAATTGGAAATCATTGTGAGTCAAATCGTTTAATTTCCTAAAGTACAGATAGTTACACTTATTGTTAATTTTGAGATGTTTACAATCTGTTTGTGATTTTTTTGTCTAATTTAAAAAGGTTTTGATGAAGAAGGTATTTTTACTTTTGGTGGTTCTGCTCATAGGTTGTTTTACTGCATCTGATTTTGCGAACATTTCGATCAATAACACGAATGAAATTGGATTCTCCCTTATTTCTAACATGCTTACAGCTAAAGATTTAAGCCATAAAAATAAAAAAGAGAAAAGTATATTACTACGTAAAAATTTACGGGGAAATAAAAAAGATAAGCAACCAAAAAATCTCTTTGTTCTTGATTCTGTTGTAGCACTCCCTTTTGTTAAGCAGCAGTCAAAGAAGGGTGAAAAATTTTATCTTTATCCTCTTCCATCAAAAAAAGCCCGTCAATATTATAGTTATCTTAATAGTGTGAGCAAAGGCAAATCTTCAAAAGGAAAAACCTCTGCCAGAAAATTCAAAGTTCCTGAACGATTTGAATACTACAAAATACCTTCCACACCGGATTCAATTGCACGTTTTAAAAGAAATATCATTGCCACAGCCGAAAAATTCTTAGGTGTTCCCTATCGTTGGGGTGGAATAAATCCAGAAAAAGCATTCGATTGTTCTGGATTTGTTTGGTACGTATTTAATATGCTTGGTGTAAAAATATCGAGAGGTGGGCATGATCAATCTTTCTTAGGAACAGAAGTTGATGTAAAAGATGCCAGAGCGGGAGATCTAGTGTTTTTTGGCCGTTGGAAACAAGAGGAATGGGTTACTACCCACGTAGGTATTGTAATGTCCTATAACAATGGTCAATTGATGATGATTCATGCTTCAAGAGGCGGCGTTAAAATCGAAGATGCACTTGCAACAAAGTACTACAAGAAAAGATTCTTGTTTGTTAGGAGGTTGTTGTAATTGTACACACAAAGTGATAGCAGAATATAGAATTCAATTGATTCAATGAAATGATAGGTAAGTAACAGGTGTATATTTTTTCATGAATCAAATTTAATTGGCTTTTGCAATTTCTTAGGTACATTTAAAAGTCACTACATTACAAAATGTATTTTCATGTTTTCTCAAAATCTGTAGAATTATGTCAATTTGTGCCAAAAACAGTGGTTACCAAATTGTTTTTTAGTCCCTTTTATTATCTATCATCTTGTTAAAGAGTATTATTTCGATTTCCTACTTTGATTGACAATTTTAGGTGCTTTAGGTTGAAACAAAATTCATTAAATGCTTCGCTCTAAATTATTAAGTTGAAACAATTTGAATTACTGTCATATAGGAATTGAACTTGAATACCCTATAACCATGAATATTGGGTTTTTAAAAAACAGCGTCCACAATTAATCCCGATTTGGTTTGATTTTGTTGTTGGATGTATTGTGTTTGCAATTAAATTCAATCCTCTTCAAGTTTGTTTTTTTCACATAAATGTCTTTTTGGCTTCAAAAATCAATCAAAATTAACATTGCAAAGCGGAATTGTGCTCAAAAGAACAGTTATAGATTTAAAGCTGTCTATATTGTAAAAAAATTATTCCAGTAAGGGGCTTGCAAGCCATATATTTTTTCTAAACTTGCAGCTCATTATTTTGAGTAAAGCACATGCAGAATACCATCATTATTTTAGATTTCGGGTCACAATATACCCAACTCATTGCTCGTAGAATCAGAGAATTAAACGTGTATTGTGAAATCCATCCTTACAACAATGTTCCTGCAATATCAGAAAATATCAAAGGTATTATTTTATCTGGTAGCCCTTTTTCTGTAAGGGATGAGCAAGCGCCAAACGTCAACATAGGAATGTGGATGGGCAAATTACCTATTTTGGGTATATGTTATGGAGCACAGTTGATCGCAAAGAATCTTGGAGTCGAAGTTTTGGGATCAAAAGTAAGGGAATATGGACGAGCCAATCTTTCATTTATTGATAACGGTGCTTCTCTTTTTCAAAATATCTTGGCGGAAACCCAAGTGTGGATGTCGCATGGTGACACAATTAGCGAATTACCTCAAGGTGCAAAACTCACTGCTTCTACCCGAGATGTAAAAGTTGCGGCTTATACCATTGATGAATTCAATGTTCATGCTTTACAATTTCACCCTGAAGTTTTTCACACTACTCAGGGAACGGAAATTTTAAAAAATTTCATTTCAAATATTTGTCATTGTTCTCAAGATTGGACTCCTGAATCCTTTGTGAGCATGATGATACAAAACCTCAAAACCCAATTGAGCGATGAAAAAGTAATTTTAGGTTTATCGGGTGGAGTCGATTCCACTGTTTCTGCAGTATTGCTTCATCAGGCCATTGGCAAAAATCTAACCTGCATTTTTGTCGATAATGGTTTATTGCGAAAAGATGAGTTTTCTCAAGTACTTGAATCATACACCAAATTGGGGCTGAATGTAATAGGTGTAAACGCTGCAGATCGATTTCTGGATGGGCTTGCCGGCATATCAGATCCTGAACAAAAACGTAAAATTATTGGAAAAACATTTATCGATGTGTTTGATGATGAGTCACATAAACTCGATAATGTAAAATGGTTAGCACAAGGAACGATATATCCCGATGTCATTGAATCAATTTCGGTCAATGGTCCCTCCCAAACGATCAAGTCGCATCATAATGTGGGTGGATTGCCCGATTACATGAGATTGAAAATCGTTGAGCCTTTGCGCACTTTGTTCAAGGACGAAGTGCGTCAAGTAGGTTTGAAATTGGGCTTGGAAAAAGACTTCATCAATCGGCATCCATTTCCAGGACCGGGTTTAGCCATTCGCATTTTGAGTGATGTAACCAGAGAAAAAGTCAAACTTTTACAAGAGATCGACCACGTTTATATTTCTTTGCTAAAAAGTGAAAACTTATATGACCAGATTTGGCAGGCTTTTGCTGTTTTGTTGCCTGTACAAAGTGTAGGCGTTATGGGTGACGAAAGAACGTATGACAATGTGGTTGGCTTAAGAGCAGTAACATCAACTGATGGAATGACTGCAGATTGGGCACATTTACCTTATGAATTTTTGGCGAAGGTCTCGAACGAAATCATCAACAAAGTAAAGGGTGTAAACCGGGTTGTATATGATATTAGCTCGAAACCTCCTGCTACCATTGAATGGGAGTAAATTACTCTGGAACCCCTTTCAAAAGTTCTAAAAGATAATTCCAGTATTTTGTTACACTAGGAATATGTACCTTTTCTTCGGGGGAGTGTGCTCCCCTGATGCTGGGGCCTATCGAAATCACATCCAAATCAGGGAATTTTTCCAATAAAAGACCACATTCCAAACCTGCATGGATCGCTTTCACATGAGGCTCGTTGCCATACAAATTTGTGTAAGTCTCTTTAGCATATTTCAGAAAGCTCGAAGAAGGATTCGGTTTCCAACCCGGGTATCCATCACTGTGTTCAACTTTGGCGCCAGCCATATAAAATACATTGGCAACTACTTTTGCAATATTCTTTTTTGCTGATTCTATGGATGATCGTTGGCTTGTTGCTACCTTGATTACCTCACCATCGTATTTTACAGAAGCCAAATTGGTGGAAGTTTCCACAAGTCCGGGAATGGCCTGACTCATAGCAATTACGCCATGAGGACAAGCATACAATGCATTCAACAAATGTTCTTTCGTGTCCTTGTCAATCAAGAATGGTGGTGTGTTGGTTTCTTCGAGGGTTAGGAAAAGTTTGGGTTCTACTATCGCATATTCATTTTTTACATCCGTAACAAATTCCATGAAATATTCCTGAAATTTTTTTACTAACTTGGGAGCGACCATAAATTTTGCATAAGCTTCGCGGGCTATGGCATTTCTTTTGTTCCCACCGTCAATTTCGGCTAAGCGTATATCATAAAGTTCCATGGAATTCCAGAGGAAGCGACCCAGAATTTGAACTGCATTTCCTCTCCCTTTTTCAATATCATCTCCTGAGTGCCCGCCGGTCAGTCCGCCAACAATTACCTTGTAGGAAGAAAAACCTTTTTCCACAGCTCTCTGGCTGTATTTAAAAGAAGCAATGGTATCCATACCGCCGGCACAACCAATATAAATGTCTCCTTCTTCTTCTGTATCTAAATTGATAAGAATTTTGCCGCTTAGAGAAGTTTTTTCAAGATTTTTTGCACCCGTTAAACCTGTTTCTTCATCAATGGTGAATAAACATTCCAATGCCGGATGAACAATGTCGTCTGAAGCCAGAATGGCCAGCATGGTTGCTACTCCAATACCATTGTCGGCGCCCAAAGTTGTTTCATTGGCTTTGAGCCATTCTCCATCCACAATTGTTTCAATTGCATCTGTATCAAAATTGTGGGCAGTTTGGGAGTTCTTTTCGCAAACCATATCCAAATGGCTTTGAAGAACGATCTTCGGTTTCTTTTCCTGACCTTTGGTTGATTCTTTGGTTATTACAATATTACCTATTTTATCTTTATGATTTTTTAGGTTATTTTTTTTTGCAAAATCTAAAATATATTCAATGATTTTCTCTTCTTTTTTGGAAGGTCTGGGTACTTTTGTTATTTCGTCAAAATACTTCCAAAGTTTTTCCGGACTAAGATCTTTGATGGTTTGCATAGTATAACGTTTTTATTTTTACTTTTAATTTCAAATTTAAATGAAATATAGAAAAGATTCATATATTCTGGCATTATTTTTTCGGTAAAAAAGAATATACATTTTTTTAAACCATTCTCGTCGATTTTTGTTCAATATAAAACGCTTATTTATAATACATACAAACAGTTTAACAACTCAGGTTGATTCAATTTTTTTTTTTAATATTTTTAACGTACTTTTGTGTTTGTAATAAATTAAGGCTAAAATGAAATTCTTCATATATATATTTTTCATCTTTATTTTTACTTCTGTTTTATGTATCAGTTTATCAGGCCAAACTGTATTGATCACAGATGATCCTGCTTACACCGAGAATTCAAAATCGATGCTCGATATTAAATCAACAACCAAAGGATTACTCATACCTCGGATGGCAGACCCTAATGTCATTGTTGCACCCCCGGATGGATTATTGGCCTTCAATACTACAAGCCACAGTTTCTGGTTTTATAAAGCTGGCACTACAAATGCCTGGATGGAAATTGGTACAACAGTTGTCCCCGGTGGTTTGGATGGTTATGTTCAGTTCAATGATGGCGGAACTTTTGGTGGTGATCAATTTTTTTATTGGGATAAAACAAACTACAGACTGATTTTAGGAATAAATACCTCACCTGCTGCTCTTACCATAACAAACATTGATAAAAGTGCAATCAGACTTAAACCTTGGGCTTTAGGAACAAGCGAAATGCAATTCGAAGAACATGGCATGGGTGGACAATTCATTGGGTTACGAGCACCAGAAAATGTTCCCGCAGATTTAAGTTTTATTCTGCCCGCTACAGATGGTATCAACGACCAGGTTCTTTCCACAGATGGAACGGGAAACCTTACTTTTACATCAAAATATTGGAATAGAAATACAAGCCTTGTCCCTGCTACGGTTCATCAGGTAAATCTTACTGACAGGTTGGGAGTAGGTGTAAATACTGCCTTATGCAATATGCATCTTTATGAAAACAGCAACAATGATTTTGCTCCTATGTTCCTTCTTCAACAGCAAGGCGCAAATGCGGACGCTTCTATTTACTTCAATAATAGTAATTCATCGAATGACTTAACTTTTGGAATCGATGGAACGGACAACTTTAATTTTAAGATTTCCAATACAGGTTCATTGACAGGAAATACCTACGCAGATGCCAACACAATGCTGCGCGTGCATACCGAAGCGGGTAGTCAGGGGATTGTGGACATCAATCATCAGAGCAGAATGAGAGCCTATCGTAATGCTAACCAAAGTGTACCGGATGGTACAGCCACAACAGTTATTTTTAATGTAGAAAATTTTGATGAACAAGGTGAATATAATCCTCTAACAGGTCGTTTTACTGCAAAAGAAGATGGTTATTATCAGGTAAACGCCCGAGTTGAGTTTGATGCTCTTGGTGCTTATTCAGGATTTATGAGAATTGAAATTGACGTGGATGGGGCTGTTGTTGCCTATGGAACGTTGATTGCCGTGACCCAAATTAATGACAATAATATACAGGTGAGCGATTTGATTCACTTAACCGCCGGTCAGTTTATCGAAATAAAAGTATTCCAAAATCCAGGATCCAATCGTGATATTTCGGTAGGTTCATATAAAACATATTTATCTATTCATAAATCGAGTTAAAATCAGAAGAATTATATGATGACAATTATTTTGCAAAATTTCGAAATTCCCGCTGAAATTGTAGAATCTGCAGACAGGAATCAATATTGGATCATTGCTGGGCTTATCCTCGCCTTAGTTTTAATATTTTTTGTAGTGAAGTATATCTCAGCCATTGAAAAAATCAAAGATTTGAAAGAAAAGATTAAAATTCTTGAAGAAAATAAAGAAAAGCAATCTTTGGATGTGAATTATGCAAAATTAGAGCTTGATTCATTGACTTATGATAATAATTCATTGCAAACAGATCTTAAAGAAGAAAAAAATCAGTTGGAAGACATTAAAATGAAATTAGTGGCTTATCAGGAAGATTCGAAAGAAATAAACCAAAAATTGAAAACCCTTGAGGATACTTTTGGTTCAGAACCTAATGCAGAGAATAAATTAAAAATTGATCAATTCAAATTAAATTCAGAGAAAATTTTACAGTTAAAAGTGCTTTTGGATCAAAAAGCCATCAGTGAGGAAGAATATACTTCCGAAAAACAAAAATTCATTCATTCATTTTAAATTTTACCTATGAAACCATTTTTTTTTCAAATCAAGAATCATTTATTCTTGATAGCTTTGCTTTTTATTTTTTCCTGTTCCAATGAAAAAAAGGAAATCAAAGAAACGGAATCTGAGATTAAATGTCAGATTGGCGGATTACCCAATGTAGAATTTTTGCTCCAAAAAATCACCGAGAAGGGTATAGAAACGATCGACACAGCGAAAGCGGATCAGGATGGAAAATTCAGTTTTCAATTTAAATTGGATTTACCCGAAATGATGCTGATCAGATCTGACGATATTCAGCCTATTGAGGTGTTTTGCCAAAATGGTTCTATTGAAATGCATACGCATATAGATTCAATGGAAACAGTAAAAGTCAAAGGGTCTGCAGTGCATGACGAATATTTGGCATATTTGAAAAAATTGAAATCCTTCAATGATAAAATAGACCAACTTTATCAAGAATACGAAGAAGCTGCCATGTCTTCAGATGAAGAGGAAATGAAACAAGCAGAAAATAAGTTTTTACAAGCCCAGGAAGAACTAAAACAATATAATATTAAACAAATTAAGGAATCACCAAAATCAATCGTTTCGGCATTTATGGCTTGGAAAGACTTAATTTATATTCTTACTTTTGAAGAATTGGAAGCCGTGGTAAAAAGCTTTGATAAAAGCATTGATAAATCCTTTTATGTGATTCAGCTCAATAATCGTGTAAATATTCTGCGAAACGTAGCAATAGGAAAACCAGCGCCTGAAATTAAGCAAAATACACCCGAGGGCAAAGAGCTTTCGAGCCTGTCGTTCAAAGGCAAATATTTGTTGATCGATTTTTGGGCTTCTTGGTGTCAACCTTGCCGCAAAGAGAACCCAAATATAGTGAAAGCCTTCCAAAAATTCAATAAAAAAGGATTCGAAATATTGGGTGTTTCTCTGGATGAAAAAAAAGAGGATTGGACTGCTGCGATTAAAAGCGATAAACTTACCTGGTCACATGTTTCGGAGCTAAAAGGTTGGGAAAATTCAGCCGCCAAATTGTATGGTGTTATGGGAATACCTCATTCCGTTTTGGTGAACAAAGAAGGAATTATTGTTGCAAAAGATTTAAGGGAAATGGAATTGATGAAAAAACTTACAGAGTTAATCAAATAAATATTCTTATATGGCCATTAAGGATACCGCACGATACGTCATAATCGGTTTAATTGTAGCATTGGTTGGTTTTATTTTTTGGTACTTTAAACCGATTGTGATTTATATACTTACATCGGCAGTGATTTCGCTCATTGGTCATCCCCTTGTGGAATTATTATGCAAAATAAAAGTATGGAAATTACAGGTTTCCAGGTCTTTAGGATCTTTTATTACCCTTAGTCTTATCCTTTGCGGACTATTTCTCTTCTTCTGGATGTTCATACCCGTGATTGCCAATCAGGCTCAGCAAATGTCTGAGGTCAATACCGAAAAAATTGTTCAGAGTTTTCGAGAGCCTTTGAACAATATTGAATCGAGATTAGAAAAACTTCATATAAAACCTTCAGAAAATTTTTCTCTTGAAGATTTTGTTAAGGATCGCTTTAAATCCATCGTCAATTTTTCCAATATATCCAATATTTTTTCCTCATTTCTCAATGTGCTAGGAGATTTGTTTATTGCCATGTTTTCCATCGCTTTCTTTTCTTTCTTTTTTTTAAGGGAAAAAAACCTCTTTTTAAGTGGAATTTTACTATTTACACCCATAAAATATGAAGAAAATATTAAGCATATTGCTTACTCTATCAGTAACCTGCTTATTCGATATTTTATTGGATTGGTGATCCAAATGTCGTTGATCATTTTGCTCGTTTCTATTGGGATGCTTATCATTGGCCTAAATTTTACAAATGCACTCGTCATTGCGCTTTTGGTAGGAATTTTGAATGTGATTCCTTATGTGGGACCGTTCATCGGCATGTGCTTTATGATGGTTATCATTATTGCTACCAATTTGGAATTGGATTTTTATCATGGAATTGCGCCACTGTTGGTCTCGGCATTCGTTGTTTTTGCCATCATTAGGCTCATTGATGACTTACTTTTCCAACCTTTGATTTATTCCAATTCTGTCAAAGCTCATCCTATAGAGATTTTCTTGGTGATTCTTATAGCAGGAAATATTGGTGGAATTACAGGAATGACCATCGCAATTCCTGCTTATACTATTTTCCGGGTTATCGCCAAAGAGTTTTTCATCAATCATAAATTTGTTAGAAAAATTACACAAAACATATAAGTAATGAATAATTAATAATGAACAATGAATAATTCTTCTACTTCGTTATAATTAGGTGTTTGTAAAACTATTTGGTCTATATTATTTATTTTTTTTCACTAAGGAATTTCAATATAATCACTCAATCATTTTAAACGTGTTTTTGGTTTAATAACATAATTCCATTGACCATGAAATTTGATCTTATATATGATTTTCATTTCTTTTTCTCTAGCTTTTGTTCGTGTTTTGCATGCGTTTTTATCTAATTCACTTTGTATTTTTAGTTCCTTTACAATCGGATTTACCATCTGTGGACAAATTAAACGATTGCGAATTCCCCGGTGCTTGCACAAACCAATCCGGCGCAAGGAACCTGCACAACTGAGGATCGTAGATACGGCCATTCATGTTGATGAGGTTAAACTCAGGGATCATTTCGTGGCCGGTATAGCGTTCAGTTGGCATGAAACTTCAAAGAACTTTGTGGCAAATATAGAATTCTTTATTGGTTTAACTCTATCTGCTTTTTTCTATTGGAGCAATTAATACTAAATCATCCTTTCTATCTAAAACGTAATAAAATTTTTTAAATCCGATTGAATTAGTATCAAACTGTTCATCATCCAAAACTATATACCGAACATCTTCAAACCTATCATCTTTTGTTGGTTTATAGTCATAAACGATTACTCCTAAGGTTCTGTGCTTAAAACAAGAGTTTATGTCATTATTTTTTAGAAATAAAATGATTGCAAAAAATTGAATATCAGTATTTGTGTAATTTTGTCGATTTAATTTAAGTTTAGAAAGAAATATAGAATCAATTTTCCCTATCTTTTTCGTTCCAATTAATAGCGTATTAGCATCATCAATGTAATAATTAACCTCATTGTAAGAACTCAAAAAAGTATTCATAACTTTAATGGAGTCAGCTATTGTTGATAACGAAGCACTAAATGATATTGTGTTTCTTTCATTTTTATTAATGCACCCAGCAATAATAAATAATACTATAAGTATTTGAAATAAATATCTCATCATTTTTACCATTTATGATAATACCCTTTACTAATCATTTCTGAATCTTGACCATGATCTAAATATCCTCCAGGATTCCCAAAATCAGGATTAAGCTTTGAAATTTGATTGCCCCCTGCGCCTAGAAGAGCTCTTTCAAGTGTAAAACCAAAATATTTTGCAGCAACACCATAATTATAATTGCCAAAGTCATCATACCGAAACTCTTGACCTCTATAAATACCATAATCAGCACCTAAGTTGGCTCTACTAAATTCTGTTCTTTTTATGTCAAATACAGCATTATCATTTACTTTACTCCTAAAAAACATCAACTTATAAGCTTCTTGATCTAAGCCTCCTTCTGGGTAATTAATATCAAACCAATCGCGAGCTTTAGAGAAATAAAGTTTTGTCTTTAATAGTTGGGCATCGAATGCGTTGGTTACATCCTTGTAGTCCCACTGCCCTATATCAGTCACACCACCACAATCATTACAAGCCATCAATTCTGAATATCTATAAAATTCAGGAGTATAAACCTCACTTAAATAATTGTAGTTTGATGGCGTACCCAAATTATCTGGATTATAAGGATCAGCAGGCAATTCTGATTCATCAGAACCACCAACAGTACCATAAAACCAAGTCTGGATCATCGTATTATTAATGGCTTCTTTATGAGACATCCCATCACCACTTAAACGATTTGAAAGATAGCTCCACCTCGTTCCCCATGTAAATGGACCTCCTAAGCCTGTTATAACAATAAATGACGCTATTTTGTCATGTGTATTCATTTGCTTAAATTCATTCCAACCTTTGCTAAGCCAACTATACCCACTCGGATCCACATACTTCAACGGATTATTCAAACAATACGAATACCGATTAAACGATTGCGAATTGCCCGGTGCCTGCACAAACCTATCGGGTGCAAGAAACCTGCACAACTGAGGATCGTAGATACGGCCATTCATGTTGATGAGGTTAAACTCATCGATCATTTCGTGGCCAGTGTAGCCACGCAATGGTATAGAACTTAAACTTATATTGTTGTAAGAATAATCTGTTGGTTTTCTCCTTCTGCCCCAGGCATCGAAGCTTTGCTCATATATTTTATTTCCACCCTGATCGCTGAGCACCAAAGGACTACCCTGATGATCCAGATGCTGATAAAAGATAGCGCTGCCACCATTAGTTTTTAAGTGAAATGCCGTGGTACCGGCGGGTGTAGAAACATAGCATATTTCTTTAGTGCCATAGCTATCTGTTTCTTTTTCATACATACCACAGTAGATTTTTGAACGCTTTAGGGTGCTGCCTTCATAGTATTTCATTGTGTTGCGGCTGCCACTGTAGTCGTAGGTAAAATCCATTTTTTTTGTGCCATCGAGTATTTGAGAGGTCATGCCCTGATGATTGTATTCAAGCAACAAATTTTTGCAGAATATGGATGTTTTAATTTGCATGTTTGAAAATGGATTTAACGAAAATCTTACTTGGCAAAGATAGGAAAATTGTGAATAATTTTCAAAAGATTTCTTTGCATTAATTCGCATGAATAATTTTTCACTATTCATTATATGTTTTCTTACTTTTTGCTTGATCAAAAAGTAACAAAAATTCAAGAATATAATAACGGTCAGGGTTTTTCAGAAATGCCCAGAATAATTGACAGATTGCTTTGTACCTTTCAGAAAGCCTCATTTTATAATAATATACCGTAAATTTCTGCTAATACGCAATATATTGCGTATCTACAAGATCTGTCAATTATGCTGTCCACCAAGGAATTACGCAATCTATTATCTTTGCTACCCGCTTATATGGATTATCTTCGATTGGGTGCCTTGATTATGCGATTTTTCATTGATCATTATTGTAAGACCCACCCCCAACCCCCTCCCAAGAGGGGGGGCTTGCTAATCAGCGTTTTGTGCTTAATAGGAGAGTTTGAAAATATGATTTTATCAATTTTCAATAAGTCATGTTCAAAGCTAATTTCCCCTCTTGGGAGGGGACTAAGGGGT
>Ga0316608_1000019_pt1 | contig 84533 bp, 79 predicted proteins | sample MIS2016152B_MG_FD_207673 | JGI IMG/M metagenome (GOLD analysis project Ga0316608, IMG submission 207673) | Microbial mat bacterial communities from Middle Island sinkhole, Lake Huron, Michigan, United States - MIS.2016.152B | ecosystem: Environmental > Aquatic > Freshwater > Lake > Sediment... | reverse complement strand
TAAAACTAAGAAAAAAAATATAAAAGTAATGAATTAACTATTTAAATATCTAATTATTAACCTTCACTTTTTAGAATTGAAGCCTTTTAAAAAGTGAGGGTATCAAATCTATGTAAAAATCCCTGTTTAAAGAAAATGAAAAATGAAAAATGAAAAATGAAAAATGAAAAATGAAATAAAAGTATAAAAAATTGGGTTCTGGCAAAATATAGTAAATTTGTGCTAATCTTTTCAGCAACTCTACATGTATTTTTAGGGTTCAATACCGGCTTTTGCAATAGGAATTGCGTTGAATTTAGATTAGAATAGATTAGAATAAATGGTCATGGCTACACTCTATTTAATTCCAAACTTTTTATCGGAAGGTGAGGCAAAAGAGGTCTTTCCGCAGAGCGTTTTGGAATGCCTGCAACGAATTCATCACTACATCGTGGAAGATGAGCGTAATTTCCGTCGTTTTTTTCGTAAATGTGGTATTTCAACCTCATTTGACAGCATCCACATGGAATTGTTGAGCGAACACACAGCAGCCGGTGATTATGAACAGCTTTTGAAACCCTTATTGGAAGGAAATGATCTGGGTTTGGTGAGTGATGCCGGCTGTCCGGGTATTGCCGATCCAGGCGAAGAACTGGTACTTCTTGCGCATAGCAAACATATAAAGGTAAAACCACTTATTGGACCTTCTTCGATCCTGCTTTCGCTGATTGCTTCCGGTTTAAATGCAGAAAATTTCGCATTCAATGGATACCTTCCGGTAAAGAATCCCGATAGAATTCAAAAAATTAAAAAACTTGAAATCAGAGCAAAATCAGAAAATCAAACTCAGATTTTTATTGAAACGCCTTATCGAAATTTGCAGCTTTTAGAGGATATAATTCAAAATTGCAGTCCCGAAATGTATTTGAGCATTGCAGCAGATATAAATGCTCCGGAAGAATCCATAATCACCAAAAAGACCAAAGAATGGAAAAACAAACTACCGGATATTCATAAACATCCTGCTGTTTTTGCTATAGGCTTTTAAAAGCTTACTTTTGACAAAATTATCAAATGCTTGTATTAGTCGAAACATTAAATTAAACCTTAAAAATGACAAGAAAGATTACACTATTCGTTTTGATTTTTTGCTCTTTGAGTGTTTTTGCTCAAAAGGATTTAAAAAAAGGATTTGTTGTGTTAGAAACAAAAGACACAATTTTTGGGTCACTTAAAAGTAAAAATTACTTTTCTGTAAATCAGGTTAAAATATATCAAGGTGATAAAAAAATAACATACCCCAAATCATCACTATCAGAAATTCATATTGATTCTGACAAATATGTAAAAAGCGATATAAGTTTCTGGACTAAAGCTTTTTATAAAAAAGAAATAGAGGGAAATGTAAATCTGTACACATTCAAAAAGTCGAAAAAATTAGGAGGATTTGATACAGATATTAATACAGGGACTTTGACTCCGGCGCTTAAATTTTATTGTGATGATTATCCTAATTTGACAGACACAATAAAGTATATTGATAAAGAAAATGTTGATGATTTTATTGTGAAATACAATGATTGGAAAGCAGTAAACCTCAAGAGTAAATCTTATTTTGAGAAAAACATCCACAACAAGCCTCGATTTAACTTTAAAGTCAGTTTTTTGCTTCCAGGAGTAGGTTTTGAATTCGGGTTGACTGATAAAATTTCGGTGAGTGCAATGTTAAAAAATGGATTTGGATATGGTGGTTTTGTTGGTTGGATTATAAATCCATTCATTGATGCCCAATTAAGATACTATCATAATATCGACCAAAGAAAAGCAGAAAATAAAAGAACTTATAAATATTCAGGAAATTATATCTGCTTAATGGATGGTTACTCTCTTGACAATAAATCAAATCTGATTGGAATGGAATATGGATGGCAACGAGTTGTGAGCAAACATTGGTATTACAATGTAGGTATAGGAGCTGGAATATGGACAAACGGAGATCAATCCTTTTCAATTTTGTACGATTTCGATTTTGGATATAATTTTTAAAAAAGCTGATATACTTAAAACGGTAATAAACCTTACCTTTTCTTTGGGTCTTGGTGTCTTCGTGACTAATTGAAATCAAGTAAGTGATATGTAGGAAATAACTTCCTAATTCACTAAGAATTGCATCCTTACAAATCACTCATTGTAATCAAATTTGGAGGTGGATAAGAACTCCACCCCAAGATTAAAAAATGTCCGTTCAAATTATTATACAACATAACAATCATCAGCACCCGTTTTTAGTGCATTTATGGTTGAAGCTCCACATAAACCGGCATCCTCTTCGATAATGCGAACAATTTCATCCCAGTCAGTTGCAACACTAATACTGCCTATCAAAATGCCATCCACTTCATCCTGATCGGGTTCATTATCATTATTTACCAATGCACAAGAATTATAAAGATCCTCCCAAAGCATTGCTTCAGAAAAACGAAAAACTCGAAGTTTGCCATTTGATTTTATACGCATTTCATACGTATGATTTGATGTTTCGTTCATGGTTTAAAATATTAAAAAATGAGATACTAATTTTGCTAAAATACTAAATAAATCATTGGATGAAAATAAAGCTGCAAATGCTAAAACTTCCAAGCCTTTTATTTTTATACTACTTTAATTGGCACTTTACATTCACAATCAATAAGAGTTCCTTTTACATCGGCAGTTACCCGAACAAAGAAATTTACTTTTTTTGAGTCTATAGCAGCCTGTGGATCTGAAATACCTAATTCTTTCAATACAGCCGATATATCAACATTTACGATGCTAAAGCTTTGGCTTATTGACTTACCAGCACCCAATTGGTAAGGCCATTTCATATCCGAACCGATTATTTCGGTATTTTTATCGTTTTCGTCCTCTGCTATAATTTTTGAATCTGTAAAGTCATTTTCATTCATCTTATATTCCACAATAAACTCATGGATATGAGATAGAATAGTGCAATCATTCGTGGCACATACGTTGTATTTTCCTTTAACAACGCTATCCATTATTGGAAAAGTAACGTCAGAAGGATCTTGTCCTTCTATGCTGGTTATCTCAACAGTACAACCATGCTTGCCTGCCATAGTTTTTAATTTATCAAATAATCCCATTTTGAAAATGATTTAAAGTGAAACAATTATTTTGAAAATAATTCCTATTGTATGACGCAATTTTCGGAACGCCCACTAAAATTAAAGGAATATAGAATACGCAGAATCGCAAGACAGATTATCAAACAAACGATCCCATTCATTCGATTTTAATACTATTTTGAACTTTGCTGTTGGATACTTATCTATAAATTCTTCTCTATCTGATTCAAAAGCAGCATCTCCATAATTTTCCTCCGCAGTTTCCCAGAAATCCACATTCTCAGTTGAGATAAGATTAGCACTTTTCAACATTTGTGGAACAACCTCATCATTTATTGAATCAGAAAACCAATTCCCCGATTCTTCATAATCGTCATCAAGTTTACCATGATCTGCTATATATGCAAGCTTATTATATTCCTTAATAAATGAAGACAATTCATCTTCATTGCTGTTTGCAACTTCTAATAAAAGACCAAGCGAAAAAGATTCTATCGTATGACACTCCGTGTAACTTCCATTTTTAAGTGCTTTAACATCATGATTATCCGGGTGAATATCATTCATGGTAAGCATAAATTCACAAAGACCTGTATTTTTAATGGTAATTTTCAATAATTCTGACATTTTTTCCTCTTTTATTTGATTTGTATTACATGGTTTTTTTATCCCAAATAAACCATTTATAAGAAAAATATCCATGGTGTTATTTCGGGCTGGCAAAGAATATTTTTTTTAATTGAATACCCCAAAAAAGATTTAGGTCTTTACCCATAAAATAGCTACTCAAACCTACTGCATGCATTCGCTATCAAGCTCTGTTCGTCCATGATTATGACCATCTAAAAATACTTTTTCTTCAAAAGATGATCCCACATACTCCTGAGAAAAAAAGTACATGTCATAGAAATATTTATTGTCTTTTACACATGCTACAATTCCAACTATTCTACGTTTAAGAATAATGCCTGAGTATTCGTGTCTTACTGTTTCCCAATCTTTTGATACTATTCTGACAAATTTTGGAGTTTCTGGATAACCCCTTTCTTTGAATGCATCCATCATTTTGGCTTCTAATTTGGCATCTACCATTTCAGCTTTTGGAAAACAACTGGCAGAGAAAAACATCTCTACAGAATTAGTTTTTACTGTTAATGTAAACTCGCCCTTTGCCATAACTTCGCCTTCTTTGGTTTCCGGCTTGTCAATACAGGCTACCAACTCTATTTTAAAAGCATGATCACCTACGATCAGGCTTGTTTTTTGTTTTTTGATGAATTCACGAAAAAAATGATCGAACATGTATTTGCCTTTACCAGGTAATTGCAAGGCTCCAGCGCAAGATGTCCAATCCTTTTCATTTTCTGCCAAATCTTCAGTAGTAGTAAATGAGCTAATAATCTCGTTGTTATCTAGATACAATTTCACCTTAAAAAGATAATTTATTTTCTTACTGTCTGTAAGTTTTTTGGCACTTTGAGAAAGTTGATTGGCCAAATAATACCTAAAATATATAGGTTCGCCTAAGGTGAAATGGTTAGAAAATGCGCTTTCATTTTCTTCCTTGAGAGTTAAATTATCATAAAGGCTTGAAAAAACAAATTTCCCTTTGTATTTTTCATGTATGGGACTGGTTATTCCAGAACGTTCTTGATCTTCTTTACTGGTTTCTTTTTTGTTTTTTCCTTTGTCGGCAACTCCACCTATAACAGCATTTACTAAGCCAAATTGGGCAAACGAATTTGCATTGAAAACTGCACTAAAAATTACAAATAATAGTACCTTACTAATTGTTTTTAAACTGATTTTTTTCATTTTACTTTATTTTTAATGATTAATAATTTTTCTTTTACGCTACAAAGATAGACCAGATAAATGGCAAGCAACTTGCAATATATTATTTATGAAAATTATGTATTCGTTTATTATTCTGAATATTGTACTTGGACACTTAGTATTACTTTTATTAAATATTTGGAAATGGCCGAATATTTGGCAATTTTGCAGCCATAAATAATATTTAAACGCAGGTGTTTAAGCGAATCATCACTGTTAAATAGTTAAATTTCAATATTATAATGCCCAAAGAAAAAAACAAACCATTAAATCCCTATTACTTGGAATTGTTGAAATTTCTGGTTGTTTATAAATTTAAAAGTCGCATAGGTGTTGAATTATCTCTTGATGACCGCAATCAATTGGCTGCTGAACTAAAAGAATACAATACCCCCGACAGCCTGAATCGGATTTTTTCGTTTGGTGAAAAGCGCCGCCAGAATTTTAACCACTCAAATATGTTGGGTCTTTGCAATTACGTGGGGTTTACCTCTTGGGAACATTTTTTAAAAGCTGAATTTAAAGAATGGGCAACCTCAATTGATGGCATACATTTTTCCGATTTAAAGGACGAAACCATCGATAAAATTAACAAAACGATCTTTATTAGAATATTACAAGAAATTGAAGGGAAAATAATTGGTGGTATTACTGAGTATTTTAAACAATATATTAATAAGCTGAATGGTGGTCTGGAAACGGCCGATTTACAATCCAAAATCCAAGGTGTTATGCGTATGTTCAACATCTGTGTTGATTACCTTGTTAATAAAACAAACGAGGCGCATTTGATGATTGTTTATAAGGTGGCCGAAAACATCGACGAGAAAAAAAACTGTTTCGAGGGCTTCACCTTACCTCCTGTTTTTATCGGCGAATTATTCCGTAAAATATCAAAATCCGAAAAGAAAACTGCGGTTGAAAAACTCATTGAAAAAATTGATAATCCATTGGAAAAAGAAGTATTGCGCTTATACAAAGAAGGATAAGTGGATGAAGATATTCGCGATTTTATGAACTATCAGGGTTTGGAATTAGATGTGCAATCCATAAAGTTATTTCGTTGGCAAGCAGCAGATAGAGTTTTTAATCAACTTAAAAAACAGAACAGTGGCGACAGAATTTTCCAGAATTGAGGATTACCTGAAAAACAATCTTTCTCCGGTTGATAAGGATAAATTCGAAAAAGAATTACATTCCGATTCTGACTTGGCAGAGGGTTTGGTCTTTTATAAAAGTCTTCAGCATAAAGAAAACAATGCATTTCATCCTATTGAAACAGCAAAAAAGATATTACCGGTAATTAAGTATGTTAGCTTTTTAGAAAAAAAGAAACCAGCTAAAAAATACAATCTGGCAATGGCAGGAGTTGTGGTGCTATTCATTGGTATTTCGTTGTTTATACTGAAAACCAATAATGAAGCAAAAAAACAACTTTCAGGAATGGAATTAAAAGCAGACAGCCTGCAAAGTGCAAACAAACAGGTTTTAGGAGAATTAATGGCATTAAAATCGTATGATCAATATGATACAACTCACTCATTACTTGCTTTTCAGAAAAAAGAGCTGCTACTAAAGAATGAAATTCTCAAAAAAGAACAAGAAATAAAAGCGTTAAAAGCAGTCAAACCGAATGAAAGCGACGTGACCATGCTAAAAGAATTGGAAGAATTAAAAAAAGAGCTGGCTAAAACGAAACAAGACATGTATGAAAAAAACGGCCAAATAGCCAACGATCAGCTCGAGGAAAATGTTTCGATGGCTGAACTTGCAAAAAGTATCAGTCTGCGAGTACTTGATGAAAACCTTGAAATTACCTGGAAAAGCAAAGACAAAATAAAGATTTCGGTTGAACGAACGGATGGTGGGTATTTGTTGGAATCAAAAGAATATATGGAGAATAAATGGATGATAAAAAAACCTGTTGACGGCTTCTATTACCTAAAACTTTATCCGTCAAAAGGTTTATACAGCTTACTCCTAATTCAGGTAAAGGATAAAGTAAGGTACTGGGTTGAACCCTAACTGAAACTGCTTTTGGGAGTATTTTAGTTACCCAACAGTACCAGGCCGCTCCAGTGAAAAGGAATAATTCCATAACGTATCATTTGCTGTTTCGATTGTCGCAACGATTCGGCGTAAGTAGTTTGGTTAAATACCGACTTGAACATATTCACAACCAAGTCTTTTGTGCTCGCATCCTGTATGCTCCACAGCGTATGCACTATGTTTGCTGCACCTGCTGCCATAAAGCCTCTCGAAACCGACATAATTCCTTCGCCCTTATGAATAGCACCTACTCCAGTTTCACAAGCGAAAAGCACCAATAAATCAGTCTGAATAATTAAATGGTAAATTTCATTTGAATATAAAAAAGCATGATCATTAGCATCCTTTGCTGCAAAATACAATCCCCCAAAATTGGGGTTTTCGTCATCCGAGCGACCATGTGTTGCCAAAAGAATGTATTTTTTTTGCTTCGAATCATCCGAAAAGGCTTTTTTTGTTGCTTCGCCATAAACTTTTTCAAAACAATTCAAATTATTGGTTTTGGCTAAAACACCAATTTCATCAGCCGCAGTTTTTGTGCCATACAAGGGTTTTAAATTGGTAAAATCCTGCGCTTTCATCTGAGTGGTGTAACTTTGATTTGCATTGGACAGTACCATTTTTTTTGAGTCAAAAACAGGTGCTACAACCAACAAGTTTGATGGTTCGTTTTTGTATTCCAACGATTTATTTATCGAATGAATCCACAAATTAGTTGAGTAATTGTACACCACATCGTATTTTTTTATCAAATAGTCCAGATTTGCTAAATCTTTTTCTCCTGTTGTTGTATTTTTCTTTATCAGCGTTTCGAAGGGCAACAAGGAAAGTGCATCGCTGATAATGATAATAAGTTTCGTTTTCTCCTTAATGCTTTCCTCAATAGGTTGTAAAAGATATCGATATAAAACTTGGCTGTTTTCAATAAACTGATCATAAGAATGAATTAAAAAATCTTCTTTCCTGAAATGTCCCGATAAAGATTGGCGATAAACCTTTATTATCGAATCAATCGATTCAGCTATCGGAACTTGTTTTGCTGTAAAGTTTTCCTTCGTAATTACAAATATATCAATTGTATTGCTGTTTAAATGATAATCAACCACAGCCGATTTTTCATCCAGATATCCTTGAATTTCCTTTACTGTATGAGGTCTGGTTTTGAATTTCTTGTCGTAATATTGAGGGAATTGCTGGTTGTAATATTCAATTAAGTCGCTATAGGTTTTTGTGAATTTTATAAGCGAATCGTTGAAGGCTGTTTGGTTAAAACTTTTGTTTTCAACTCTCTTTTGGTAAAATATCGATGGATGATCATAATCACCAGAGTCTTGTGCATAATGATTGGATATTTTTCGTTCCCAGAAAGATATTTTTTCCTGGAGTGTTTTTTCTTTTTGTTTTAAACTGTCAGGTATTTCGGTTTGAAGACCATTCGATGTTTTTAGTATTAATTCTTCTAGCATTTGCGCCTTGTTTTTTTGCGAAAAGTAAAAAGCTTTTTCAAGGAGTTGAGTCGACGCTGATTGGTTTGCTAAACAATTCTGCGAAACGACAAAGCAATTATTAATCAAGATGTTGTAAAACGGATTCATACGAGCGCTAAGAAGAATTTTGTCGTTTTTATTCGTAATCATAGGTCGGAGTGCCTCCTCTATTTGGTCGGCAAATTCATACCAACCTAAAGCTTGTATGTATGAAATGCAATCCAGTTTGTTGCCCTCCACCCCAGCTTTTGCCGAAAGGCATTTGGCCAGCGATACCGTAACATTCATCAAATCGAAGGATAATTCATAGTTGCTTAATTCCTGATTGCTTTCGAGTTTAATTCCATCTGGTTTTGCTTTATAAAGTTGAATGGCTTTTGTATAAAAATAAATGGCCGAATCGAATTGGCTGCTGTGAAAAAAGTTGTTTGCCATAAGATGATAACACAGTCGAAGTTTGGAAGATGCCTTTTCAAGTCGCCCTTGTTTTGTATTTAAGGCTTGTAGAATAAATTTTGTTGAATTTTTGTAATCATTCGCTTTAAAGTAACTCCACGCAAGAACCAGATAATTTAATTCCAAATCATCTTTGTGAAAAGCGCTGTAAACATCATTTCCATTAGCTAAAATACGGTCTGGGTCGAACAATTGTTCATACAATTTCGAATCAAAATTTTCACTTGTTTTGTGTACCTTATCTTGCCAATAGAGCGATTCTGTGAATTTGGAAGAACACGTACAAAAATGAGTTTTACCATAAATTTCTTCATAAATTTCGGTCGCTTTTCTTTTATATACAATGGCCAATTCGAAATTTTCTAAAGCTCTGTAAACACTTCCCAAAAAGTTATAACTTAGTGCAAGGTCAGTATTTTTGCCCGTATTTAACTCCATTTGAATATCCACAGCTCTATGCAGATATTCCTTTGCAACAGATATTTCATTTAATTTATAATATGATATTCCAATGGATTGAAGTGCTCTATATACTTTTTCTTTGTGGTATGTGCTTTTAATCTTTTCAAAGCATTTCTGGCTATATTCATGGGATTTGTGAAAGTTGGAACAGGAATAATTGTAAAGGAATAGGTAGTAGTAAAAATCACTTAATAATTCATCGCTATGTAATCTGCTCTCAAAATCCAATTTTGATTTTTGAATAAGGTCATCTGCTTTTTTGTATTGATCCGTTCCTGTGTAATGAAATAACAGGTTACGAAAGGCATCGAGGCGAACTGATATTTTGGAATCAATTTGGTTAATGGTATTTTCATAAATGGAATAAAACCGTTTTTCGGCTTCCTCCATTTGGTTGCTTTTCAATAAAATGTAAGTGTTTTCGGTTTGAATTCTATACTCATTAGGTTTTTCATCATCGATTGTTTGACCAATGCTAATTTGAAATAACAGCAACAATATAAATGTTGTAAATAAAGTGCTTTTATTTTGGAATAAAATCATTTGAAAAATACCTCACATTACAAAAAAATGGCATGAAAAGCAATACGCCATCAGCATTTAGGATAAGGATATCTTAATATTCTACGCATAAAAAGATTCGAAAACCGCAAGATCATAAAAACCTCATACAATATTATAAAAAAGAATATAGGACTTATAATTATCAGTCTTATTGTTGGCTTTTTGGCTCATTTCGAAGCACCTTGCTATTATTTTATTTTCTAATAATTTACATAGGAACTTCGCAAGAAAAAATCCAATAGAAAAGGGCAAAAACTTTTTTAAATGTTAAATCCTCCTTACCAATTTTGATATCTATTTTTGTATGGCGATTTCAAAATTTATTCACCACTATTTATCATTGGGAAAAGTTTTCACATAAAAGGAGTAAATGACTTTTCCTTCAGGATTTGCATCATTCAAAGCCCCCAAAATGGAATTGTAGATCGAACGGTTTTTTTCAACTTGCTTGCCTTGCCAAATGAACTTTTCCAAGTTTGGATTTTGTGTTCTCGGCGTAACTTTTTTCAAACAAACATCGATGCGATGAAGGTTGTCTTCCGTTGTAGAAAGCGGGCTGCCATTGAAATTTTTATGTATTCGAATAATAATTTCGCCCTTGCCCTGATTTTTGATATTATTCAGAAAAGCCTCCTGATCCAATTCATATATTTCCTGCAATAATTTAAAATTTAAGTTGGGTTTATAAACCGAATCTATGATCAACTTTCCATTTTCATTGTAACAGTCTGTTTGTCCAAAACATGAACAGATAGGTTGATTTTTTTCATCTAATAAAACTTTTCCATTTTCGTCTTTTTCGAAAACTGGAGGGTTAGCAGTTGCCTCTTTGCATTTTTTTAATTTTTGGTATTCGGAGCCAACATCATAAACATTCAATCCAAATTCATTGACATCATAAAATTCCAATCCTTTCAGATCCATCATCAAATGACTAAGAAAAGCAGCCCCACCTTTTAATGGGTTTCCATTATCATCGGTTGCCTGTGCAATAAATTTGTTGATATCTTTCCAGGGTAACAATACTTCAAGATATTCAAAATTCATATCTAACCCTTTATTCACGTAGGTAGTTGGGTCAAGCTCAAGATCGTCATTGGCTCCACCCGATGTTTGGGTTTTATATTCCTGACTTACAACAATTTGATTATTTGAAAAAGAAAATCTTGCATATTTCAATTCTTTGGCTTCCAGTGAATTGGATAGATAATAATTAAACTGACTTGCAAAATTATTTTTATCTTTAAGTTTCTGAGCAGGAATAAAAAACATGTAGAAAACATGCTTCATTTTTCCTGCATCTATGTGATCAGTTACAAAAAAGTCAATGGTATTGCCGGCTTTCAGCCACTGACCAAACTCTTCACGCGCCCAAGGATCATCTCTTTCGCCATTGTCCCACAATTCACCATCGGTAATAAAAACAGCTTCTTCATTGCTCTGAACTATTTTTTGTACAGCTTCGTTGAGGGGCGCATTTACTTTATTGAATTTTTCGGTTGCCTTAATTTTTTTGTAAAGCTCACTTTTATCTACATTTTCTATTTTGGTTACTTCCTGATTGGCGACTTCAAAAAATGAAACATTGGAAATCTTGAGCGAATTGATGAAAAGTTCATAAAAAGATTCCGTCTTTTTGTCAGCAAACGCAATGCGCATGCTGCTGGAATAATCCAAAAAGATTGAAAATTTTGTAGATTGAATTTGTATGTTCGAATTTTGAAAATAATTTTGATGAAATTCTTCTATGAGTTGATTGGGTTGTAAATCCAAATCAGGCGGACAATTGCTTCTTGTACAACCAATTATGGCGATGATCGAAACAGCAGTAATATATACTGTGTTGATTAAAAACCGCAAAAGTTTAGTTTTTGAAATATTTTTCATATTTTTCGGTAAAAATATTAATGGGTTGTTTTGCGTTCAATTTGTACTAAATAATTAATTATCAAATAGTACAATAAAACAAACGAAGCTCAAAATTACGAAATTTATTGAAAAATTAAAAATCTATTTCATTATCTAATGCTAAAATGTTCAAAAGCATGAAAAATTTTGCTCTCATTCTGTTTCTGGCCATGGTATTTTTACTGCAATGCAATCAAAATCCACCGAAAGATCTGAAAAAAAAATGCTGTATGGAATGTCAGGAAGCATGGAGTCAAAGCCCGGCTGCTATAGGCCCGGAAGGTGCAAAATGTGGAGAATTTATGAGTGCAAAATCCCTTTCCGAAGAGTGCATTCAGTATTTCAAAGAACACCCGGCAACAGTTTCAGAATGTAAATAGGACAAACTTGGCTCGAATAGATTCAGGGTTTTTGTAAATTGCCAAAATGCAATTTCTTTTTTATAGAACTTAATATATCCATACATCATCGCTTTCGTTTGAAAAAAAACCAAAATGAGTATTGTACAAACTATAAGAAATTCAAGCATAAAACTAAAAATTGTTTTTTTAGCTGCTTTGATTTTGATTCTGGGTCATTTTATTTCCTTTTTTAGCGGAGAGATAAACAACTCTTCTCAGCTCGAAAAAAGACTTTGGCAAGCTACCCACAATGCTTCCATCGAAGGTAAAGAAATATTAAATACCTATTTTGAAAAAAGCTATACGATTTCTAATTATCTCTCAGAATTGGTAAGCATGAACATTGACGATACCTGCCACCTTTCGCCGGAGCAAATTATTTCGATCTTCAAGAAAACACTCAACTCAGAAAACAGCTTGTTGGGCATCACCTGTATTGTTGAAAACCATTTGTTTAGAAACCTTCAAACCCTTGGTCAAAATGTTGAATATTCCGACAGTTCAGGGAACTTTAGCCCTTGGATTTTTAAAATCTCCAGTGGTGGGATCGTAAGTTCCAATATCTCATATTTGAACAAAGATTTGATTGATAATTTCTACAGTTCACTCAGAAAAGAGAAAAAACTCCAAATTACAAATCCATATTGGATGAAATTTCCTTATGGAGAAAAGCAACTGGTTTCTTTTCTATTACCTATTCTAAAAAATGATCGCTTTTATGGAATGCTAAAATGCGATTTTGAAAAAATAAATCCTCTGTCATTGGTCAATGAGCATGATGCTCAGCTTTTCGATCCTCAAATCACGATCATAGATCCCAATGCCACCATTTTTTCTGACTCCCATTTTTCGGATTCTGTAGGTCGTCCTTTAAGCAAAATAAATCCCAATTGGAATACATTAATGAAAAATAATCTTTTGGGAAAGAAAATAAATCCCGATACAATTCTTTCAGGCAATTATATCTATCAACAATCATTTGATTTTCTTGATATTGGAACAAAGTGGTCTATTATATCGAGTGTTTCTCCTTCCAAATACAAAGCATTGAATTCTCAGTCAAATACATTTGGGTTTTTGGGTACTTTACTCATCATTTCACTGTGTATCCTTGGATTTTATTTTGTTGTCAAAAAAACCCTAAGTCCCATAGACGATTTACAAAAATATGTTCTTACCTTATCCACAGGAAATCTGAATTTTGAGGTGGCAGTCGAAAACACGGGCAAAGAAGTTCAAAGTTTTGCAAATTCCCTACAAGGCTTGGTTTTAAATTTAAAAATGCTTGCAGAATTTGCTACATCCATTGGAAATGAAAACACGGAATCCACTTACAAATTACTCAGTCAAGACGATGCATTAGGAAAAGCCTTGCTCGAAATGCAGGCAAAAATAAAACAAGCAAAAGAAGAAGAAGCCATAAGAAAAATAGAGGACAACAAACAAACTTGGATGACAAAAGGGCAGGCAATGTTTTCCAATGTATTGCGCTCTAACAGCAATGATTTGGGAGAATTATCCTATATTTTTATCAGTAATTTAGTTCAATATGTGAAAATGGATCAGGGTGGATTATTTCTACTCAATGATTCTCAGCCTAGTAATGTTGTATATGAGTTGAAGTCTGCATTTGCCTACAATCGCAGGAAATTTCTGGATAAGAAAGTTCTCGCTGGTGAAGGGCTTATTGGTGCATGTATTATGGAAAAACAAACCATCGTTCTTCATCAAATTCCCAAAGATTACATCCATATTTCTTCAGGCTTTGGAAAAACTGTTCCTAAGATATTGATTTTAACTCCTTTGAAAATTGACAATATAATACTGGGGGTTATCGAGTTAACTTCGATGAATGATGTTTCGGAGTATGAAATTGAGTTTATAGAAAAAATTGCCGAAAATTTTGCATCGACCATTGCTGCTGTTCAAAATGCCGAAAACACCAAGAAGCTTTTTGAACAAAGCAAACGCCAGGCAGAAGAACTTGTGGCGCAAGAAGAAGAAATGCACCAGAATTTTGAGGAAATGCAAGCAACACAAGACGAATTTGCAAAGCGTGAAGCAGAACTACGTGCCATCATCACGGGATTGAAAAAGTCCTTCTTAGTTTCTGAATTCGATATGGATGGAAACTTCCTTGATATAAACGATTTGTTTTTGAACATGCTCTCCAAAACCAAGAAAGAAGTTATAGGAACCAATTTGCTTCAAGTTTCAAAAAATGAAGTATATAATGAACTTTGGAAAACACTCAAAAAAGGTCAGGTATGCAGAAATGTTGGCCATTTGAGCAATAAAAACAAATGGTTCTTCGAAAATTATATTCCTATATTCGATAATGTTGGGCATCCCTTCCGTGTGATCAATGTGGCTGTGGATATTTCCGAAACGAAACTTCATGAAGAAGAGCTTCAGCAAAAAATAGAAATGCTCGAATCCATGGTAAAATAACTTATTATGAATAAACAAAGAATTTGCATATTCATTCTCTTTTGGCTGTTTATGCATTTGGCATATTCACAGAGAAACATAATCATTGAAACGGATGGAGCTACGGACGATTTTAGAGCTATATGCGCTTTTCTCTCTGTAAAGGAAATACATATTTTGGGAATTAGCACCGTTCAGGGAGCGCTTGCTCCTGATTCGTGCATTGTGAAATTGAAGCAATTACTTAGTGAGAATAAAAAAGATAACATTGCACTCGGTTTGGGGGTAAAACATAAATCTGAACCCGAATTCGGTGCTTCTATGTTGAAAATGGAATGGGGAAAAACCAATGCAAACAACTTACCCGTAGTTAATTACATTGATTTTTATAAAAATATTTTGGAGAAAGCCCCACTTCCAGTTGATATTATTGGTTTAGGCCCTTTGACGCATATATTTCAGATCTTAAAAAATCCGGAATTAAAGAAAAAAATCAAGCGGATCATCTGGTATAATTCTTATGGAACACCTATGAAAGGATTTAATTATGCTTTTGACAGTATAGCAGCGAAAGGAGTTTTGGCCATGGATGTGCCCATCGATATTATTTCGAATTTGAACTATCCCACGATGCTCTTTGATGATAAAGAATTCAAAAAAATAGACCAGGAAAATTCCACTCTGGGAAAAAGATTCGTTGTAGGTCACCAGTTGCCAGTCATACAAAAAATGATAAAAGAAAAACACATCAAATATTGGGATGAACTGATTCCTGTTTATTATTTGTATCCCCAGCTATTTGATCAAAAAATTATTTTAAAAAATCCGAACATAAAATTCACCATCGCTTTTGATAGCATGGAAGTGAAAAACAAATTTATTTCATTAATCAATCAAAATTATAATTTAGAAAAAAATGTCTCCTTTGAGGTTTTTCCTACGAATCCATTAAATTATCAATCCGATATGCGCCCTTGGGTAAATGAAATCTTACAAAAATATGGATTAGCCGAATTTAAGGCAGTCATTCTTTGTAATGAAATTCATGGTCACCTTGGAGTTTACTCGATTATTGGAGCAAAAATGGGAATATTGGCTCGAGAAAAATTCGGCGTTGATTTAGATAGGCTAAAAGTTCTTTCGCATGCAAGTTCAAAACCGCCTCTGAGTTGCATCAATGATGGAATTCAATGTTCAACAGGTGCAACCATGGGTTTAGGTCTTTTTGAAGTTGCTTCACTTAAAAACCACCCCGAAGCGATTTTTGAATATCAAAGCAAAAAACTATTGATTCGCTTAAAACCCCAATATTCTAAAGAAGTAGATTCTGAACTCGAAAAATTCATACTACAATTTGGCGGACTAACCGATGGTTATTGGAAAATAGTTAGAAAACAAGCTTTGGAGGTTTGGAGAAAATGGGACAGAAGCGAAATTTTTGAAACCATTGAGATTAAAGATTCTGAGTAAATTCTTTGCTGATTCAAAAAACATGCAATGTAGAATTGCGTTCTTAAATAAAATTTCAGTACATGAATATCACGCTAAAATGATTTGAATATGAAAAAGATATTGAGCATTCTGCTTGTTTTACTTGTCTGTAGAAGTTATGCACAATTGGATAGTATTAAAATAAATCCTTCCAATCGCAACAATACTTCGGGAGATTTTAAAACCATCTTCCAAAATGTAGAATCTATGGGTGGATATGGTGCATTCACGGTTGGTTATCTTCCTCTGGGTGATGAATCTGCCATGCTTATAGGAGGACGGGGTGGTGTTATTTTTAATCACTTTTTATCTATGGGGTTTTATGGTTACGGATTTTTTTCTTCACCTGAATATAATGAACAATTGGATGATACTTATCGCTACCAGTTGGCGGGAGGTTGTGGTGGAATTTATATTGAACCTATTTTAGGAGCAAAACAAGCCATTCACCTCAGTTTTCCACTATTTATTGGAGGTGGTGGTATAAATTACAGCAATGTTGATTTTCGGGACAATTACAATTACTCTTCCGACTCACAAAACTATACACTTGCCAACGATAGATTTTTTATCATAGAACCGGGAGCAGAAATAGAGTTCAATTTATTCAAAAATTACAGAATGTCAATGGGTGGTTCTTACCGTTTTGCAAGCAAAGTTAATTTGGAAAAACAAATTGGTTTCGAAAATGTAAGGTTTGCCCCTCAAGATGTATTGAATGGATTTACAGCTACCTTGAGTTTAAAACTGGGCTTATTCTAATCTGTCATTCAACAAAGAAAATCGATGAGCTGGTTTTATTCTCTAGGATTGTTGCTCGTTTGTCATTGCATAATAGTTGTAATCTCGTAAAATTGTTTCGAGAAATAATCGGGTATCCCAATGTATAGTGATATTCAGTCGTTTGCATAAAGCCTCTTTCACCATATTTGAAACGTGCTGATAGGATGCAGATTTCATTGTATTTGATTTGAGATAATTCAAGGTTTCGACTACTGTGTCAATATCTTGAGCATTCAAAAGACTTACCTGTGGAATATACATTTTGTAGTCATCGGGAAAAGGCATGAGTTGGGTTTGATTTAAACGTGTTTTGTTTACTAAGCTGATCACCGTTGTTCCGCCCACAATATCGCCCAGTCGCTGGCCTTTCTCATTGATAATGATCGTTACCATCGCAATAACACCATAAAAAGCATGAACTTCTAAGATTCGAAAAATCCAGCGGGAAAAATAATTTAAAAAAGTAGGTTGCGATCCATCCAACTTTACGACCTGGGTCTTAACAATCATTTTACCAACTGTTTTTCCCTGAAAAATTAACTCCGAAAGCAAACTATAAAAAAACACCGGGATATAAACAATAAAGTAAAAAGTTGCTGATCGGATTTGCAATAATCCCAACATAATACTCATCGCAACGATGTAAACAAAGAACACGAAATAATCAATGATTGTGGACAGTACCCGCTGACCGATACTGGCCAGCTTATGCTCAATGGTAACATTTTGCGTAGTTTCTATGATTATATTTGACATTGCCGAATATTTATTATATTTGTAAATCAATTAATATTTGAATGAAAGAAGTTGTATTTCTAAATAAGAACAAAGAGCGTTGGTGGGAGTTTGAGAATGATCTCAAAAATCAGAATGCAATTGATCCTGATAAACTTGCCACACTATTCATCCAACTGACAGATGATTTGGCTTATTCCAAGACTTATTTTCCCAATAGTAATACAAGCAATTATTTGAATTCATTAGCCATTTCTGTTTATTTGCTAATCTACAAAAATAAAAAAGAAAGTACAAATCAGTTCGCAAGATTCTGGAAAATTGATTTGCCACTAACCCTAAAAAAAGCAAGAAAAAATATATTCCTTTCCTTATTCATCTTCTTGCTTGCTACGGCAATAGGCGTTCTTTCTATGGAAAAAAGCCCTAATTTTGCAAAAATAATTTTAGGTAAAAATTATGTAGAAATGACAAAAGCCAATATTAAAAAAGGTGAACCCATGGCTGTTTACAGTTCAATGGAAGAATCATACATGTCGTTGGCAATAGCACAAAATAATATAATGGTTTCGTTCTGGGCTTTGGTTTTAGGAATAACCTTAACTTTTGGGACGATTTATGTTTTATTGTCGAATGGTATTATGCTGGGTTGTTTTCAGTATTTTTTTATCAAGCAGGGCATTGTATGGCCTACTGTTTTAACCATTTGGATACATGGAACCCTCGAAATTTGGGCAATCATTGTATCGGGAGCTTGCGGCTTGATGATTGGAAAAAGTATTGTATTTCCAGGTACATATTCCCGATTAATTTCTTTAAAAAATGCGACCTTGGATGCTATTAAAATCATCATGGGCTTGATGCCTGTTTTTATTCTGGCTGCGTTTTTGGAAGGATTCGTTACAAGGCATACAGAATATCCTTACGGGTTGCGAGCATCCATTATTCTTATTTCTGTATTTTTTATTGTTTGGTATTTTTTTCTTTATCCCAACCGGGTTTATCGGAAAATGTTTAATAAAAAAGAATATGACAAAACCTCGAATTGAACTGGAAAAAGTCCGAAATTTTGGAGAACTTTTTGATGTTGTTATTCAGTTCACAAAGCAAGAAATCAAACCGATTTTATTGAGCTTATCTTATTTGCTTCCATTCGCACTCATTGCAACCGTATTCGAAGTTTGGTTCAGATCCGAAATGCAATTCAATCTCCTTTCCATATTCAGAAAAAATCCACAGGACATTTTTTCATCATTCATTTCTTGGAAAATATTCATCATGTATTTTTTTAAATTTCTGGTTTATATTGTTTCTATTCTTATAATCAATTCTTATTTAGTATTATACAACAATCGCATTAGAAAAAGCCCAAAACCTACTGAAGTGATTCAAACAAGTCTGATAAACCTAGGTGGCGCTTTCGGAGTCTTTATCATTACCCTCATGGTATTAGCGGTTGCCTTCTTAATATTGATTGGTTTGATTTTTATAATGCCCATGGGCTCTATTTTCTGGATCATCATTTTCTTACTCATTTTTCTTTACCTGGCTATTGGCGCATCACTGTCTTATATTTCATTAATACACAATAAGGGAGGAGCATTTTCTTCTATCATACATAGTTTTGACCTTATAAAGGAAAATTGGTTTCTGGCTTTTGCTTTTATGTTTTTGTTCAACCTGATTATTTCTTTTGCTCAATCAGGATTAGGTTTTCCTCGAGCCATTTTGTCGATGATTCTTACATTTACGTCAATGAAAGAAGAAGCATCACTACTCCAAAAAATTCTCTATCAGGCATTGACTGCAGTAGAAGTCTTTTTGGGATATTTTCTGTCCATCATTGGCAATATTGCTGTAGGGGTTTATTATTTTTACACCTTGGAAAAGCAAGAAGCGCCCGGATTGACCAGAAAAATCAATCTTTTGCGTAATAGGGGAATTGAATAAAAATCCCACTTAACTATCTGAACATGATTCGTTTGACAAATTTACGTTGTATTTTCTTTTGGATTGGATTGCTGTGGATGCTGCCAAGCCTAAATTTGTCAGCTCAGGTTTCTCATTCAGATACTTCTAACGTCAAAATCATTCTACCTCAAGAAAAATGGATTCAAGAATACAAATCAAACAAAGCTTACCAATACCAAGAATTAGATGAAAAACCCCTTGCAAATTGGTTTCTTGATTTTCTGAGGTGGTTGGGAAAAGGTTATCGAAAAGTAAGTTCATCCGGTTCTACCTTGAAATACATCTATTGGGCTGGAATTTTCATCCTTCTCTTTGGCATTGTTTTTCTATTTGTCAGAAGTGACAAACAATTTCTGTTTTTTAAAAAGAAAAAGATTTTGGATCTGAATATTAAGGTTTTGAATGAAAACATCCATGACATAAACTTCGAGCAAATTATTGATGCGGAATTACAAAAGAACAATTTTAGAATGGCAACACGCTATTTGTTTCTTAAACTGTTGAAAATATTAGATACAAAAAAACAGATTACCTGGGATATTGATAAAACCAACACAAATTATCTTAGCGAAATAAATAATTCTGATATTAAACAAAAGTTTGCCTACTTGTCCAATTTGTACGAAATGGTTTGGTATGGTGAAATATTCATTCAAAAAATTGCATACCAAAAAATTGCCGACGAATTCACATATATTTACTCTAATATACAAAAATCGGAATAGGAAAATTAGATTATGAGGAAGTTTCTGATTATCATTTTTATATTGATGCTCATTCTGATAGGCTTGGTCGATTATTACTCGCCCAAACCCATCATTTGGGACCCCACTTATGAAAAAAATGATAGCATCCCTTTGGGCTGCAAAGTCTTTTATGACTTAATCCAAAAATCAAGGCCGCAAACAGAAATCAGGGTGAACGAAGAAGGTTACTTTATCAATCCGAACTTTGATTCCCTTCACAATGCAGCTATCGTTATAATCACGCCATTTTGGGATGTTTCCGAATTGGATTTTGAAAGCGTTTTGCATTCTGTAAAAAAAGGCAATGATTTCTTTATATCTGCCGAAAAAATTCCTTTTTGGGTTATGGATTCCTTGCATTTGGAGATGAATGGTTTCTTTGATTTTCAGGTTTCTTCGAATATCGAATTGAACTTTGAAAATCCCAAACTCCAAACTAAATCGAGTTTTAAATGCAAAACAATTCAAAGTTATTCAAGTATAAATATCAGTGATTCTGTGGATTATACTTTACTAGGCAGCGACCAGAATAAAAATAAGAATTTCATCAAAATCCCTTATGGACAAGGAAATTTCTATTTTCATTCATTTCCTGCTGCATTTTCAAACTATTATTTGCTAAAAGATTCCCTGTATCAGTATGCATTCAGGGCGTTTTCATATATTGATAAACCTTTAATAATTTGGGATGAAAGCTATAAGCCCTATAAGTTTTATTCGACAAATCCTATGACATATATCTCAAAACAGCCAGCTCTGCGGATAGCTTGGAGCGTTTTGGTTTTGACTGGCATACTTTATATGATTTTTTCAGGCAAAAGAAAACAAAGAATCATACCCATCATAAAGCCGAAACCAAACACTTCGCTTGAATTTGCCCAAACCGTAGGCCGTCTATATTTTGCAAGAAGAAATAATAAAGATATTGCAATGAAAAAACTACAATTTTTTTATTTTTTTCTTGCCAACAATTTTAAAATAAATGCAATTTCTTACACAGATAGTTTTTACACAGAAGTGGCCGAAATTACAGGGGCTAGCTACAAGGAAGTGTGGGAAATTCTTGAACAAAACAGACAGCTTAATAATGCGCAGGACATAAGCGATGATAAGCTCATGAACATCGTAAAAAACATAGAAACGTTTAAAGAAAAATATTCTTAACTATGACAGGTGATATAGAAATTCAAAGCAAGCTGGATATTTCCGCTTTATCAAACAAAGTAAGATTGCTGAAGCAAGAAATAGGCAAAGTGATTGTTGGGCAGGAACACATGGTGGATCAAATCCTTGCAGCCATCATGGCCAATGGTCATATCCTGATTGAAGGAGTGCCCGGAATAGCCAAAACACTGACAGCCAAGTTGGTCGCAAAATGCATTGATGCTCAATTTTCCCGAATTCAATTTACACCCGATCTAATGCCATCGGATGTAACCGGAACCACGGTTTATAATATGAGTACATCGCAGTTTCAATTCAATAATGGCCCCATCTTTGCCAATATCATATTGATTGATGAAATAAACCGCGCCCCCGCTAAAACTCAGGCAGCCCTGTTTGAAGTAATGGAAGAACGTCAAGTAACGGCCGACGGAACAACCTATAAAATGGATCTTCCCTTTTTGGTCATTGCGACACAAAATCCGGTGGAGCATGAAGGAACTTATCGCTTGCCTGAAGCACAATTGGATCGTTTTTTCTTCAAAATCGAAATCAACTATCCTAATCTGGAAGAAGAGATTGAGATATTGAATCGAAATCATGAATTGAAAGGCAAAGCGGAAACCGAGCAAGTGCAAAAACTTTTGGATGTGAAGGAAATATTCATGTTACAGAGCTTAATAAAACAAATTTCTATTGAGCCAAAATTGCGTGAATTTATTGCTAAAATTGTTGTTAAAACCCGCAATAACAATTCATTGTTTTTGGGTGCTTCGCCAAGAGCTTCGCTTGCGATGATGCTTGGAAGCAAAGCTTGGGCAGCAATCCACGGACGCGATTATGTTATTCCCGAAGATATTATTGAAGTGGCATACCCTGTACTTCGACACAGAATACAATTGACCGCAGAAAAAGAAATGGAAGGAGCAAGCATTGATGATATGATCAAAAAAATCATTTCGGGCATTGAAATTCCGAGATAATTTGCCTTGCATTTTTTGTTCGCAACAAGAAAAGTACTTGAAAAATAAAAACCCGGATTTCCTTCGAAATCCGGGTTTTTATTATGTTGTTTTGTAATGTATTATTCCTGTACCATTGCGAATTTAAATTCACTTCTTGCTCTTGTTGTAAAGGTGTAAGTAAGGGTAATGATTGAAAACAGATAGGCATCATTATACTTTTTGTCACCTCTTTGAATCCAATTATTTGTATAGGGGGTGTATGCAGGATCATCAATACCTGGATAGTTAGATCCGTCTGAACCAGACCATGTAATATGGGGATCTGCTAATTGACCGGCAATAGCTCCTTTGTTTGCAACAATGGTAGCATTGTCAAAATATCGTCCACTTGCATCATCAAGATAATCGGTAGTTGTATATCTAACACCTAATTCTGCACCCAAAGACCAGTGTTTGCTCAAATAATATTTAACGCCTAATCCCATAGGGAATGAAAGCTGGTAAAGTTTGTAGGGTGAATCGCCCGTATAAGAGAATCCTGTAATCGTATCAGTAAAAGTCATACCTTGTCCACCTGTACTAAGTTCTTGCAATTTATAGGTTGTACCATTAAGTTCTGCCTTAGGATTAAAATGAAATCCTGCAACTCCCAAAAATGCATAGAGATTAATATTGTTTATAATAGAATTTTTTTGGAAGATATATCTTTTTCCCCTATTTTCCTTAATAAAAGAATATTCCAACTGCAGAGCAAGCTCATAAACATTCGTTTTGAAATTCATGTTCCTTCTTTGACGATTGGTTTCTTTGGAATTTTTATCATCGGCAGCAAGTCTGGCATAAGTAAAACCAGTTCGTACAGCCAGGCGTTCCAAAATTTTGTATCTAGCACCTAATGTGAGAGTAGGTCTGGTTGTTTTGAATTGAAAATCCTTAACGCCCATAAAGTGAGCCGCTTCACCGGGTCCCCCACCAATATCACCCATGTAAAAACAGGTACCTGCTCCAAATATCATGTCAAAACGATAAGTTTTCCATAATTTGGACGAGTATCCTCCTTCAAATTGTCCGAAGCAATAATTGCTAAATACGATGGCTATCAAGCTAAGAATCAGTATATTTTTTCTCATAATTCGGAAGTGTTTTTAAAATCCTGAGCACAAATGTACAATTTTTAAATAAATAAATAAACTTTTTAATGATAATATCACATTAAATTATATGTGGCTTATAATCAATATTTTATGACAACGTCCGCATTGTTGAAACAAGGCGATCTTTCATAATATATCTCTGTTTTTTAGAACATTAGACTAAAAATAAGCAAAGAAAATACTTTAGACATCGCGTTTATCAAAACCCCACATAAGCTTGTTTCTCAATGTAGTAAAAAAACTTTGATCTTTAAATTTTATCATTCGAATGTTGAACTCACTTTTCTTTATCAAAATTTCGGTTTCTAAATCAACACTACAAGAGCGTTGATCCAAAGATGCCATATAAGTAAGACTTCTTCCTTCTATTTTTAATTTCAATTCAGCCTTATCCGAAATCACCAATGGCCTCACTGTAAGATGATGCGGCGCAATAGGTGTGATAATAAATGTACTTGAATCGGGCACTACAATAGGCCCTCCAACACTCAACGAATAAGCCGTTGATCCGGTAGGAGTGGAAATAATCAATCCATCACCCCAGTATGAATTTAAAAATTCATTGTTCAGATAAACATGAATTTTTATCATAGACGAAGAATCATGTTTATGAATGGTAACTTCATTCAAAGCATAATTGAAATCCCCAAACAGCTCTTCTTTAGAACTTATTTTAATTAAACTTCTTTCTTCAAACTCATACAATCCATCAAAAATCATACCCAACGAATGCGAAATTTCATCTTTAGAAATATTCGCTAAAAAACCCAAGCGACCTGAATTTATCCCAATGATCGGTATTCCTGAATTTCGAACGAAAGTAATGGTCTCTAAAAAAGTACCATCGCCCCCAATAGAAATAACAAAATCAAAACTTTTATTCAATTCGGTATAAGATTCGAAAAAACCAGAGACTTGAGGTTTGAACTTTACCACATCAACCAACCAATCATAGAAAGGGGAATACACAAAAATTTCGACATCAAAAAAATTCAGTTTTTTGAATACCTTATATATGTATTCATTAAAATGCTTTTCAAATTTTTTACCGAAGATGGCTATTTTCATTTTTCATTGATTTACGATAATGGAAATGCAGGAATTTGAAAATTAAATATTTTCAAATATAAAAAGAAAGAGCAAATCTCAAACCGAAATTTCACCTTTAATGTGGGGATGTGCCTCATAGTTTTCTAAAGAAAAATCTTCATATTGAAAAGAAAAAATATCATCAACTTTTCTGAGTAAATTCATAGAGGGTAACGGAAAAGGGTTTCGTTGAATTTGCATTTTAACCTGCTCTAAATGATTGTTGTAGATATGAGCATCGCCAAAAGTATGGATGAACTCTCCGGGTTGGTAGCCGGTAACATGAGCAATCATAAGCAGTAATAGGGAATATGATGCAATATTAAACGGAACGCCCAAAAACACATCGGCACTTCGCTGATATAACTGGCAGGAAAGTTTTCCATCGGCAACATAAAATTGGAATAAAGCATGACAGGGAGGCAAAGCCATAAGGTCAATATCTGCTACATTCCAGGCAGAAACAATGTGCCTGCGAGAATCAGGTTTTTGAACTAAATCATTGATTAGTTGTCTTATCTGATCAATTTTTTGTCCATCATGGCCTGGCCAACTCCTCCACTGACGACCATAAATAGGCCCCAGTTCACCAGCTTCATCTGCCCATTCATTCCATATATTAACCTTGTTTTCATTCAAATATTTGATATTTGTTTCGCCACGCAAAAACCAAAGCAATTCATAAATAATGGATCGAATATGGAGCTTCTTGGTGGTAAGAATCGGGAAACCTAAGCTTAAATCGAAACGCATTTGATAACCAAAAACACTCAAAGTGCCCGTACCGGTTCGATCCGTTTTAGTTTTACCATTTTCAAGTATATGTTGGCATAAATTAAGGTATTGCTTCATCCTGTATTTTTTAAGTGAATTTTTTTTCAAATTTACGAATTCATTGTAATTTCGGAAAAATTATCATATTTACCTTCTTTAATTATTGGTAGAATTGCAAACGATTGAGAACATAGAATTTGAAGAAATTAGGAATGGCAACATTCATGTATTCAATAGCTTATTTGAAAAAAATTACAAATTTCTTTGCAAATTTGCTTATTCGTTTTGTCGTTCTCAGGAATTGGCGGAAGAAGCCGTACAACAAGTATTTATAGAACTGTGGGCAAAGCGAAAAAAGATACAAATCAATACTTCAATAGGTGCATATCTGACCATATCCGTCAGAAACAGGCTGATAAATGAAATAAAGAAGGATAAGACTCGAAAAAAATACGAAAAAGAATTTTTTAATGAAATCGTTGAGAAAAGTTTTAGCGATTCTGGAAACAAAAAAAATGAAGTCTTCCATAGAGAATTGGCAAAAGCAATCAACAATTTACCCCAAAAGTGCCAGGATATTTTTATTATGAGCCGCTATGAAGGTCTGAGCTACGATGAAATAGCAGAATTTTTAGGGCTTTCTGGCAAAACAATAGAAAATCAAATGGGCATAGCTTTCAGGAAACTCCGAGAGCATTTAATTCCATTTTTTGAGAAAGGGCAAATTGATTTATTTTTCTTGTGGATAAGGAATTCTTTTTTGATGAATTTTTTAAACAAAATATCTTTTAAAAGAATTTCCTAAATCAAAGATTAAGACATGTTATTTGAAAATGAGTTACTTAATAGTTATCTGGTCAAAGATTAAAAAATACTTGATTTATTATTAAGGAATCATTACTCATTGCTTTATTTAGATAATGATATGGTATTTTGATTTTGAAGGTTAAAAAATGTATAAAATTTGCAGTAAATTAACAACTTAGAAGCTATATTTAGCGTATAAAAAGTAAAGAATACAAAGAATTAAATATTTTCAAATTGCTGTAATACAAATCCTTAAAATTTCAACATATTTACAAACTCAAACAAAATAAAATTTAATAAAATGTTTACAAACAGAAAAATAGCAATTAAGGTTACGAAATTGTTAATTCTATTCATGTTTTTTGGCTTAACGGTTTCGCAAGCACAAGTCGCTAAAATGAAAGCTGTGTTCATCTATAATTTTACAAAATATATAGAATGGCCAGCATCATACAAATCAGGTAGTTTTGTTATTACTGTATTAGGAAAATCACCGATGTTTGATGAACTCAAAAAAATGTCCACCACTCGTTCCGTAGGGAATCAAAAAATTGAAGTTAAAAATATTCAAACATTGGGCGAACTAACCAAATGTCATATTCTTTTTGTTTCGGAAACGAACAGTGCTCAATTTCAATCCATTATTGCAAAGATTGGAAATGGAAGCACCTTAATTATTACAGAAAAAAATGGCATGGCCTTACAAGGTTCTGCGATTAATTTTGTAAATATTGGAAACAATCAGAAATATGAATTAAACAAGAAGAATCTAACCAATAGGGGCTTACAAGTAAATTCAACACTAGAAAATTATGCAATACTTGTAGAATAATTTAGTTCAGCATAGCACGTTTTTATCACACGTTGAGCGAATAAAATAGACTGTTTGAAAAAAGTATGCTTATATCAAAACTTCCAGGATATAAGCATACCAAACCAAACAGTCTTTTCGCATTTTATAGACTTAACCAATAACTTCAGTATCTGTCTTAGCATTTTCAATTTCGGCTTTTTCCTTTCTTTGTGTAAAATTCGAAATCATATTGTCCATGATATTGAACAGAAACTCTACACTATAGCCTGCTATAAACGCTAAAGCCAGTGGAGACAAATTTTCTACAACACTGATTGATTCATTATTGTTATCGCCCCAAAATAACCCTACCACTAATCCAGCTAAGGCTCCCAAATGAATTCGCAAAGTATATTTAATATGAGATTCTCGAGAGAAAGTGAGCGTACGGGCATCTTCGGTAAGATTTCTAAGAACATAAACAAACCCACCTAAAAGTCCATATAGAAGAGGTAAAATATACAATCCAAGAATCAAGGTAAAGTTCTTGCTTTCCTGTATAATCATTGTATTATTTCTCATTTTCAAGTCTGGATTTATTGGGTCAAAAGCTACTGTATCTGCCTTTAGGGTTTCTTTTATATAAGTCCTTTTTCTGAATGTAAGAAAATTTGAATATTCCAACCAAGATTTCAGAAGCAAGGTACTACTTTCGACTTGGTTAGAAACTTCGGTATAATAACTCTCAACACGATATTTTTCGCTTGATGCTGATCTGTCTTGTGGGTTATTATCTGAAACCAATCCCAAACTATTGAATTGTATTTCATACTCTTTCATTTTTTCAGTTCCCAACTGTATATTATTCAATAACGTAGTTCCCTTCAAAGAATAAAACTGTACAACCAACATAAGCAACGCAGCAATTATAGAGGTCATTGTATAATTTTTGACCGCTCTGCGAGCCATGGAAGATTTCATTTTTATTTTGAGCAGTTTTTGCAACAAATTGGGTCTGATTACAGGCAAATACTGGGCTGCTCGCAAACCATTAATGTTTACCGGCTGAATAATTTTTGAGATAAATCGGTATGCACTCCAAAACTCTATGGCATTTTCATTTGTCCATGAGTCGTTCTTCTCATGATCCTTGGCTTCAACGATAATTCGAATGTGGTTTTTATCGATATGCAATCCTCTTTCCGAAGCATGAGAAAGTATAAGCTCTGCATTTTCAACTGCTACTGTTAAGGGTTCATCGAAAGGATTAAATTCCGAACCCAGTGCTTTAGACGTTTTTTGTTCCATACAACCCTGATTAAGATAGGTTGTAAATGTAATGAAAAAAAGTTATAAACCCAAGTTATAGATAAAAATCTATTTTTTAATGACATAGAGTTCTTTCATAAAACACTATGTCATTCATCATAAGACCTCTCTATCTAATTAACAATCTGAATTTTGACAGTTTTTTAAATTGCAATAATCCATTGTCGCTGTAGGACATGATTTCAACCTCCCACCAACCAGGCTGTAAGTTTGCTCTTGAGGAATTAATGACAATCTGTTTCCCTTTTTCGGGTACATACTCCTTAATAAAACTATCTGTGAGGAACTTTTTTGTAGGCCCAAAACGATACCATTTTATTTCAAAAGAATACTTTTCAGCCTTACTGGTTTTGAAGTACTCATTTTCAAGATAAACTACAATGCTGAGTTTTTCTCTGGGTGAATTGATACCTTTTTCAGCAGTTTCAATGTTCACCGTGTCTTTATCGTTGACCTGCCAAAAAATTTTATCGATTTTTATATCCGAAATACGGTCTTTGGGTTGAGCAGAAATAAAACCTGCAAAGCCCATTAAAAAGATGATCATGTAAGAATACTTCATAATAATAGTATTTGATTTAATATTAAACGTTTGCTCTTAAGCAATATTGAATATTTATAAGACAATACAAGTTTACTTAATCGATGAATTTATCGAAAATATTTACCAATAAATGAATAAGCAGGTAAATATTCAAAAAAATGAATGCAAATCTTGTTTTTTCTGAATTTCTTAGCAAATAACATACAAAAAAGAATGAGCAAAAATTAAAAAATATTAAAAAAACAATGACGATACCATGTTGAATAATCTGAAATATAACAGGAAGCAATGCAACAAGCTCTGTGGCAAAAAACCAGACTAAAATAAGCCTTTTCAAAGATCTTATACTGAATTTGGATTGAATAGAGATAATTCCTGCATTTTCATAGTCTTTCCCATATCGCAAAGCCAGTAGCCAAAAGTGAGGTATCTGCCACATAAACAAAAACATGGCAAGAAAAACGACAGAAACATCCATGATATTTCCACCAGAAGCCGTATATCCCATTAATACAGGAATTGCTCCGGTTGGAGCACCAAAAACGGCTGCAAACGCTGTTTTGTATTTTAAGGGTGTATAGACAAATATATACCAAAAAATATTTAATATCCCCAGTAATAGAGGAATTTTACTTTTAATGAAAGTTAGAAAAATAATTCCAGCGAAGAGAAATAAAAATGCGATTACCAAAGATTGATTCAGCGAAAGCGCTTTGGTTATGAGCGGTCGGTTTTTTGTACGATTCATTATCGAATCGGCTTTTATTTCGATTATTTGATTGAAGGCTGCAGCACTGGAAGAAAGAAAAAATACACCTATTAATATCAAGAAAAAAGAAGTCTGAATTGAGGAAGAAAAAAGCACATAGCCGGAAACCGCAGACAAAGTAACTGCAAGGCTGAGATTTAACTTCATTAGCTTAAGCCAGGCTGGTTTCACACTTTTTTTTCTGAATGGGGTACTACAAACTACTCCTCATCAGGGAGTTTGAAAAATTGGATGATTTGTTGAAGGTCTTCCTCTTTGATTGAACTTTTATATGACCTCATAATGCCTTTATTGTATCCTTTAACAACCTGTGCATCAGGCTCTACAATTGATTGGTATATATATGCACTATCGACTGTAATTTTCTGTTCTTTGCCGTCCACAGAAACAATTCTTTGTCCACCAAAGAGCTTTTTAAAACTAGGCCCTACCAATTTGGTACCATCAGAAGAGTGACAGCCCCCACAAGCATTGGCCTGCATAATTTTAAAACCAAGATGCTCCTCGCGGTTGGTTCTTATGGAAAGACTTGCAATCTTTTTTTCATAAGCGTCCTGCGGCATAACATGAATTTTTGACATCATGTATGAATGACGCAAACCACAATACTCTGCACACAAAATATCATATTCTCCTTCCAATGTGGGAATGAACCACATAAAAGTTTCCATGCCTGGTACCACATCTTCTTTGATTCTGAAAGATGGAATATATAAGCTATGAGTAACATCCAGTGAATACATTTTTAAAATGATCGGTTTGTTCAAGGGAACCCACAATTCATCAGAAACTTTTTTTCCAGGATATTCAAAAATCCAACTCCACATTTTACCTGTTACTTTGATTTCAATAGCATCGGAAGGAGGATTTCGCATAGGTTTGTATCCGATGTAGCCATAATAAAACATGAACATTACAATAACCAATGGAACGACCAACCAAATAACTTCCAATGTTGTATTTTCTTTAATCTGGGTTGCTTTGGGATTTCTTTTCTTGTTGTATCTAATTAGAAAATAAATCATCACCGCAGTAATTCCAACCAAAAAGAAAATTGAAATTGAAAAAATTATTATAAAAGCATTATCAACGCCTTCAACAAAATTCGATGCAGAATTAAACATAATTTGCGCTTGTTAAATATTTTACCTGAACCAATAGTCAATAAAAGTTATTGCGACCACAATAGCAAACAGCACGAAAACACCTATCACCATAAATTTCATCATCATACTTTCGAATTTGAGATGCATGAAATAGGTCAAAACAATGCCCACTTTTACACAGGCAATGAGCAATGCAACTGTTACAGTAAATGCTCCAAGATGAACATCCGTAATCAAAATGGTAAGACTGGTAAGCAAAAGCAGAACAACCAGAACAATGCCATAAGTCTTATAAGATGTAATATGTGAGGTTTCTCCTGAACTCATTGATTCAAAATTTAAGTGATCAAATATAATAATGGAAATAGAAAAATCCAGATTAAATCGACTAAGTGCCAATACAATCCACCGTTTTCCAGGAAAACATAATTGTCATGTGTTATCTTATCGTTTTTCACTTTGAAATATATGATTGCCAATATGGTCATACCCACAATAATGTGCAAAGCATGCAAGCCAGTCATAAGAAAGTAGAGACTAAAAAAAATGATTTGCCCGTGCTTGAGCGTTTTTACCAGATCTGAACCGGGATATAAAGTATGGTCTATTTTCTTTCCCCATTCAAAGTATTTGTTCACCAAAAAAACTGCTGCCAAAAACAAGGTGAGCAATATCAAATTCAGGCAAAGTTTTTTATCTTTTTTCTGCAATGCAGTGATAGACATGGCTACAGTCATACTGCTCACCAATAGCACAACCGTATTGATTGCACCAATAAAAGTATTGAGTTGAAATGCTCCTATCTGAAAATCTTCCGGCCATTTGGATCTAAAGACAGAATACACCAGAAAAAGTCCGCCAAAAAGCAAAATTTCGGTAAAAATGAAGATCCACATTCCGAGTTTCGCTCCAATATCATCGCGATGTTCGATCATATAATTTTTAAATTAAGATTATTCGTAGTTATAAGGTCTTTCAGTAACCGTAATTTCAGTATCAAAGTTCTCTACGGGGGGTGGGGATGGAATTGTCCATTCGAGCGTTTTTCCGCCCCAAGGATTAGCAGGGGCAATTTCTCCGCTTTTAATACCCCTTCTTAAATTCCATATCATCATCACAATTCCGGTAACCAACACAAATGCGCCTATCCCAGATAATACATGCCCTAATTGAAACTGAGGCAGGTAATCAAAATATCTTCTGGGCATCCCCTGCATACCAATGATAAACTGAGGAAAATAGAGCAAATTAAAGCCAACAAACATCACAACAAAATTAATATTGGCATATCGGTTATTGTACATCCTCCCATACATTTTAGGAAACCAATAATGCAAGGCAGCAAAGAAAGCAAAGCCCATTCCGCCAAAAATAATATAATGAAAATGAGCAACAACAAATGAGGTATCATGCACATGCACATCCGTTGCCAAAGAACCCAAAACCAAACCTGTGAGCCCACCAATCATAAACAAGAAAATAAATCCGGCAGCAAACAACATCGGTGGTTTTAAATCAATAGAACCTTTGTACATGGTTGCAACCCAGTTGAATACTTTAATAGCGCTTGGCACAGCAACAATAAAAGTCAGGAGGGAAAAAAACCAGCGAGCAGTTCCACTCATCCCAGAGGTGTACATGTGATGCCCCCAAACCAAATATCCTACGCCGGCGATTGCCAAACTCGAAATAGCAATAGCCTTGTATCCAAAGATTTTTTTCTTGCTAAAAGTTGGAATAATTTCTGTTACTGCTCCCATTGCAGGCAAAATCATAATATAGACAGCAGGATGCGAATAGATCCAGAAAAGATGTTCATAAAGAACGGGATCACCTCCTAAAGTTGGATCGAAAAATCCAATTTGCAAAACTCTTTCGGCGACCACCATCAACAAAGTAATTCCAATAATTGGCGTGGCCAAAACCTGAATCCAAGCAGTTGCATAAAGCGACCAGGGAAATAATGGCATCTTAAACCAAGTCATTCCGGGAGCTCTCATTCTATGAATTGTTACAATAAAATTTAACCCTGTAAGAATGGATGAGAAACCCAAAACGAAAGCGGCAAAGATGGCAGCTACAACATTGGTTCCTGTAGTTGTACTGTAGGGAGCGTAAAAAGTCCAACCCGTGTCGGGGGGACCACTTCCTGCAAACTGAGAATAGATTGCCAATACCGCTCCAAGTACATACAAATACCAGGTAAATAAATTCAGTTTAGGAAATGCCACATCTTTTGCACCAATCATGATCGGCAATGCGAAATTTCCGAATATTGCTGTAAGTCCGGGAATAACCACCATGAAAATCATGATAATTCCATGAACCGTAAATAAACTATTGTAAACTTGAGGACTAACAATGGTTTCACCGGGTGCGAATAATTCTAATCGCATAAGAACCCCCATCAAAGCCCCCACCATAAATAAGAAGGCGATGCAATAAAGGTACATGAGGCCAATTCTTTTATGGTCAGTGGTGGTTAACCACGACATGATTCCTTTGTATTTTCCTTCGTATGTTAAATAATTCTCTGGGCCGTTCATAATTATTCAGATCAATTTTGAGATTCAATTTGAGAATTTTTCTCCTTCTTTTTATTTTTCCTGTTGTATTTTATCATCATGTAGGTAAAAAAGGAAAGAGCAAAAAAGATGATGATCGTAGCACTAATCCTCGTTACGTCTAATTTGTATTTTCTACCGCTGGGATCATAGCTAAAGCAGTAATCCAAAACTTTGTTTATTGAAGGTCTTGCATATCCCTTTTGTGCTTCGATAATTGCCAATTTAAAGTCAAAAGGAAGGTAGCTTAAACCATACAAATACCTCGTAATTTTTCCTTCTGGACTTAAAATAATTAAGACGCCTGGATGAACCCAATCCATACCCACTTTTTTTGCTCTAAATCCAGTAGCTTCCATGATACTGTTGATGTTTGCACTATCTCCTGTAAGATAAAACCAGTTTTTTGATTTCTCTTTGCTTATTTTGTTCACAAAATTCACTTTCTTTTTTCTTGCTTTTTCGGGGGTATCCTGATAATTAAAGCTTATGGTTATTACCTGATAATCCTTCCCTAATTCCAACTGGGCTTTGTCGATCACATCTGCAATACCTTCTTGCAATGGACTGCAAATACCAGGACAATCAAAATAGACCAAAGAAAGAACCGTAGGTTTAGTGATCAAAGAACTTAAGGGTATATTCTTATCCTCTTCATTATTAAAAACCAAATTCAAAGGAATTGTCTCACCCAAATGTTCAATAACACCTACTTCAATTTTGGGGTTTAAATTGGGCTGGGATAATGAAACACCTACCCAGAATAAAAAGAGAAATATTAAGCAAATTTTTTTGTCCATAATCGTAATTTATTCATAAATGGATGAACTTTTTACTTTATCGCTATATGCACCGGCAATGAGCATAGCTCCACCCATCAATGATGTATCCTTCAACAAATTTACCAGAGCAAAAGTGGCATTATTGTCAGAGATGAGATTAGGAATATGAATAGTAGCAATAAAAAGAAGCAATAGAAATGCTAAAAGCAAACAAGATAAACGAATCATCTTCTTTAGAATAATGCTTACACAGGCTGCAATTAATGCAACTCCTGTCAGAATAACGGTGAATCCTGCACCAGGAATAAATGAGGTTAACATACCCGTAAATACATCCTTCATTAGGAAATGATTTAAGCCAAATATTCCAAAAGGAAGTGCAAACAATATCCGACCGATAAATGATAAATTTTTCATCTTGAATACTTTTAATTAATTCACATTAAAACACAAAATTATTCAGGTTTTTCTCCAACCAATTCCGCCTGCTTTTCATGTATTGTTTCGTAAACAGGAACAACAGGGAAAAGCTTTGAAAGTACAGTAATAATGATCAAAACAAGTATAAATGAAGCCATTGTTATGGCTATTTCCATTAGTGTTGGCGAATACAATTTGAAACGATCTGGAACATGCTGAATAGGAAGATACGGATGCTCCATGGTAGGTACAACAATAAGAAATCGTTTGAACCAGGAACCCAGCAAAACGGCCATTCCAATCATTAGCATAGGCAGAGGTTTTCTAAATTTTGGCAGAAGTAACAGAATCATAGGAATTATCAATCCTAAAATTTGAACTGACCAAAAAAGCGGTGCATATCGTCCTGAAAAAAGAGCTTCAAGATGAATTGCATCATGTTTCATGAGTTTGTATCCCGGCACCAAAAATTCATTCAAATTGAAGTAAAAATAAATGAGCGAAACCAGAAAAAGAAGTTTTCCCATTAAATTGAAATGCTTTTCTGTGATATAATCTTGGAGCTTGAAATTTGTTCTGTAAAAAAACATGGCAATGATGACTGCGGCTGTTCCCGAAACAAATGCACCAGAAATAAAATAAGGACCAAAAATTGTTGAATTCCAACCTACCCGGGGGGTTACTGCAAACAACCATGAAGTAACCGTATGGATTGCAAAAGCTACAGGAATAACAAGTATGAGCAGTATCCTGACCAAACGCAGAATGAGTGCTTTTTGTTCTTTCGTTCCAACCCAATTGAGCGATAAAATCTTATAGGCTTTTCGAAGTAATTTGGGTATCTTCTCCAGTTTCTGATGGCATATTGCAAGGTCTGGAATCATTGGCAAATAAAGCAAAAGAGCACTGATTGCCACATAAGTGGACACAACAGTCACATCCCACAATATAGGAGATTGAAAACGTCCATGTATAAAGACATTGATCAACCTTTCGGGGCGTCCCATATCAGATACAATCACCAAACCAGCAACCATTGCAAAAGCCAAAGCAATGAACTCAGCAATTCTCGTTATGGGTGTAATCCATTTTTGACCCGACAATCCTAAAACAGCGCTAATCAACATACCAATTAAACTGGTTGCAACAAAAAAAACAAAGTTTGAAATGTACATTCCCCAAGAAACATAATCGCCCAAACCTGTGACCCCCAAACCCACTCGCAATTGAGTGTAATAAGCTGATAAACAAGCCAGTAAGGAAATGGTAAGTATGCCCATCCAAATTTTAAAACCCTTGCTCAAATTGATATTGCTCAAAAGATCCCTTTCTATTTTTGAACTTATATTTTGATTCGTATCCAACATAATTGAATCGTTTAGTAATTTCTATTTATTTAGGAATGAAGATCTGGTTTTTGATCTTCGGGAAATGGAAATAACCTGCCTTTTGCAGGAAGATAATATACTCTTGGTTTTGTACCTAACTCTTCCATCAATCTATAACCGTGATTATCGCGAATCAAATCGCTTAAACGTATTGTTTCTTTGGTCGTTCCGTTTGTTACAGCATCTTCGTTTTCATCACCAAACCAATATACTCCATTGGGACAAGCAGAAACACAATAAGGAAGTTTGTTTTCCCGAAGCCGGTCGGCACTAAACAAACATTTAGAGATAGTACCTTTCTTTTGAGGAACATTTAATTCAACATTATATGGCTGATTTTTATGTTCTTCAGAAACTTTGGGTTCAAACCAATGAAAAAGTCTTGCCGAGTATGGACATGCAGCCATGCAAAATCTACAGCCAATGCATCTTTCATTATCAATCAAAACGATACCATCATTCCTTTTATAAGTTGCGTCAACAGGACATACAGAAACACAAGGGGGATTATCGCAATGCTGGCAGGGTTTCGGCTTATGGTATGGCGCTCCATTAGGTGAATCCTGCATTTGAAGTGTATTGATATGAAATTGTTCAGGTTTTAGATCATGCGCAGTTTGGCAAGCTGAAATACATCTTCGATCATTCCTGCATTTTGACAGGTCGATTACCATTGTCCAACGCTTGCCTGGAATGCCTTCTCTACCATGAAGTTGCAAAAGCTTCAGAGGATCTTTTTCTGTATGATGAATATGAATGGAATCAATTTCTACAACTTTGTTATCTGCCGTAAGCAATTTTAGCTTTTTGCCCGATTCTTTCTTTTTGCTCTCAAAATGATGACCCGACATTAAAGCACCCGCTGCGGTAACTGTTCCTGCACCTACAAGAAACAATTTGCCAAGAAATTTCCTGCGATTTTTATTTTTTGCCTCTTCCGTATTTTCAGACATTGCCAAGGAATTATTTATGAAGTTTCGCTTTAAGATAAATAAAAGAATTTCATACCCAAAAATATGAAATTATCTCAATTGCAAAGTATGTAATTTATCATATTTCCTAACTTTTCTATGCATGAAATTTTCAAATAAATAGTAATCTGCAATTTAGCATTTGTTGCGAAAAATTATTTATTTGCTAAGTTATAAAAAAAATCAAAATGAAACAAAAATGAATTTTTCCAATACGCTGCATTGTGATCACCCGGCATAGAAATAAAAACTGCTGGCAATTTGAGCTTCATTGCTTTAGAGTAAAAGTTTGTATTGCACTCATATAAGTGGTCGTTAGTTCCGCAATCCAAGATGAAGCTCTTCATGGAATTCACATTTTTTTCGCAAAGAAAAATAGCCGAAGCTTCATAAAATCGTTGTCTGTTTTTTTCAAACTCTCCCAGCCATTTTGCCAGCGATTTGCTTTTTTGTGATGAATAACTCAAATCAAGAACCCCGCTTGAACTTCCGGCGGAAAGAAATAAATCAGAATGCTTAAAAAAGAGCGTTAAAGCCCCATGACCACCCATACTCAGCCCTGTGATGAATGTTTTTGCAGTATCTGTTCTGAAATTTTTATTTATTTCCGGCATCAGTTCTTCTACAAAAAAAGATTCAAATTGCATGGTTTTTTCCAATGGACTATTCAAATAAAAAGAATTATAAAAGCCATCGGGGCAAACGAATATAAACTTATATCGATCGGAAAGTTTTTGCATATCCAAAAGCTTTCCCCAAGATTTATAAGAACCGGACCATCCATGTAGCAAATAAACACAAGCATACTTTTTTTGAAGGCTATCAGGATCATTGGGAATGAAGACTTGCACAGTATCAGCCTGTGGCAAAAACTTTGAGATAAATATTCTTTGCTTTTGGGCATGAATCATGCTTGTAGCAAATAGCAAAAAAAACATTAAAATGGATCGTAGAATTCTATTTTTCATAATCGTATGTTTAAAATAAAATCGGTTTTTCGTAAAAATCAAATCATTTTTAACCGCAAAGGAGCTCAAAGGAATTTCGCAAAGAAACATTAAGTTTGTATATTAAGGTGACATCCTTTGTGTGCCTTTGTGATGTACTTTATGATCCATTGTAGTAAATATCTCATTTTCTGTTTTTATTAATCACACTTACGAACAACCACATGTAACATACTATATGCCTATTTTTCAATCGTTTAAAGGGTTAATTGTTTTTAGTCCAGCAATTTTTTCAAAATCTTTTTGATTTCTTGTTAAAATACTACAACTATTTGCCATTGCGGTTGCACCAATTATTGCGCCACCCAATTTTAAATTCCATTGCTGTTTTATTTTGATAATTTTATCTATCAAATCATTTGAAATTTGTATAAATCAAGAATTGTTCTATCCCACTCATTTCTTGTCTTGTTGAGGTGATTATCTATGATAGAAATCCCAATGTTACTTACACCAAAGTATTTATTAAAATCAATCTTTTGGCGTTGTTCTTGTTTTGGATAAAAATATGGAATGATAGTAATTTCATCTTTTTCAGAACTAACATATTCTGGAATAGTTAAATTAACTTTATGATCAATCACATTTGCTATTTCTCGATAAGCTAATTGCATATTTTTCAGTTTTTCTTTATGCAAAGATAAAACAAATATTCAAAGATTGTATGACTAATTTTAAGTCATAACTATCATTTATTAAATAATTTACTTTGGTTATTAGGCATGGCATCTAACGTATCAACAAATTATTTAAGTTGTCCTCCAATACTGATCCATCTGGCTATTGTCATTTTCCAAAAAAGGCAAATCGTAGTAAGCAATATTTTTCCAATCTTCGAGTAAAATCATTTGATTAATTCTGACCAAATTGGTTTCATCTTTTGATATCATTCCAACCAAAGGTAAAACAACAGGCGAACCCGATTTTAATGTAATTTCAATTTCTTTATTGAAGAATTTTTTTGCTTTAGAATATAAATCCACATTGTTAAGTGGTACCACTTGAACTCTTTTTTGAGATTTATAGAAAATCCTAAAATTTGTAATGATCCCATCGTGAAAAGAATTAAGAAAAAAGAATTCATTTTCGAACGGCATATATTCCTTCATCGTTTCTCTGACGAAAGGAATCAAGGATTTTATTGCGTTCGAATGGTCTAAAAAACGTCGATTGTAGTAAGTTGCAATTTTGTCTGCGGAATATGTAAATTTTGTAAAATTGATAAAATCATCGAATCCCGTATGAACGATTTTGACCAGATCCCCGTTTATTTCATCAAGCTCAGATTGCGAGTAAAAACCATGTTGCATGGCTTCAGGTTTGGAAGATAAAAGCAAAGGCAAGTAATGTGCCTCGAGCTTGGTAAAGTCCTTTTTATTGTATGTTCTCAAAATGAGTTCCCAGTCCGACTTCCAGATTTTGTGGTTATTAAAAACTACATATATTCGGTCAATGTTGGAGCCCATTTCTGGCTTTATTTCACTCTGAGCAAATGAAATAATTTCGAACTTTTGCGAAAACTCCTGATACAGGAACAGGCGATAATTTGTCAAAAAAAATTGTCTTTTGTCACTACGAATAAAATACTCTCCGGGCAGAAAAAAATAGGTGCTAAAAAGGCTAATGCATAGATAGTTTTTAAAGTTTTCTACAGCAAAATTATAGGAAAGAATATTTTGAGCTTTCGACGTAAAATTATAATCTAACGAAATGGATGATTCTAAATCTTTCAGAAAACCATTTTTCCATTGGTTGTAAGAATAAACAGCAAAATCTTTGAATGTCAAATAGGTTTTGGAGGATAAACTATGCGAAATATCCTGTTTGGAGGTTGAATTTGAAACATTCTTCAAATCAATGTCTTTGATGGCGCTTGTTCGCACAACTTCCACAATTTCGGAGCAATATGAGTATCGCCCGGCAGGTTCTGTTGCTAAACACTTTTTAATCAACGCATAAAGTTGAACTGAACGCAATTTGGCCTTTTCTACATCATCAATTTGTCCGGTGAGCATTTCGAGTAAAATCAATCCGAAAGAATAAATATCACTTCGTCCATCAACTGCATAACCTTTATTTTTTTGTTCAGGCGATGCATAACGGGGCGTACCAACTTTTATCAATTTGTCTTCGAAAACATCGGCTTGCGCCAAGCCAAAATCAATCAGTTTTACATTATCTCCTTTGTAGGTAATCAGAATATTATCTGGTTTCAGATCTCTGTGATAAAGCTGTTGTTTATGAACATAATCGAGTGCATGCAGTACTTCGATAACAATTTTTTTTATTAATTCCCCTTTTTCTAATCCCACTTTTGTGAGTAGCTTCGTAAGCGCCCTTCCATCAATATATTCCATGAAATAAAAAGGACCTTCGCTATCCTCGCCTTTGCTGATGATTCTGACAATATTGGGATGATCTAAATAATAAGCGTTTTCAAATTCTTTGTAAAGCAATTCGATGTATTTGGGAGAAGTTCTGTTTTCCGGCTTCAGTCTCTTTATAATAACCCACTTACCTAAATATTTTCCTTTTTGAATCAAACTCATTGCGCCTTGTGTAGGCAAATCACTTATTTCTGTAAACTGACCATTTCGAATGGAAAAATTTTGGAATTGCTCGTTTTCCGAAATAAAACCTGAAGCATTGGCAGAATGAGAATTATCAGATGTTATAAAACCGGAGGCATTATTCTGGTCTGTATTGATTTTCAATTGGTGAGCTTCTTTTACTCGTCCCAATTCCGAAAGAATAAGAAAATTCAAACTCTCTTCGGTCAAATTGATTAGCCTAGCCTGTTCTATAAGAAATAACCTCTCCTCTTCGTTTACACTGCCATTTGAACATGCAGCTCTAATGAGTATTTCCAAAATTTGAGGTGTCATCCTTTTCAATCATTAATATCAATCTAAGCAAAAATAAAAAAAGTTTATCAAACAATACAGTCAGATAAACTTTATTCTGTGAAACAAAATTATGGAGAATTTTATGAAATTAAGCAAGAAAAATAATTATTTCGCATATTTACTGTATTTTTTATCCTTCTGAACTTTTTCAATCATTTTTTGAGCCTCCGGATGTCCCAATTCCTGTGCTCTGGCAAAAGCGTCCAAAGATTTGCGGTACATGGCCTTTTTCTCATTTTTTCCTTTTGTGATCTCAATAGAAGCTAAATACTCCTTTCCTCTTGTAAAATACATAGCAGCCTGATCTTCTTTATTTTTCAATTCTTTATGGATAATATCGCTTTCCATTTTATTCAGGGAATTGGTTTGTTTTTCCAGCTCGCTTCGCATGTTATTCATCACTTCATTGTGGTTTGCCAATTCTCTCTCTCGCTGTGATAATAAGCTACGAAGACCTGAATTCTGACTCGACAGACTATCAACTTTTTTGTACAAAGATTGATAATAAGCCTTTTGCTTTTGCAATTGGGCACTATGGATATAAGAAATCTTTCCTAATTGGCGGTTAAGGCTATCAATTCTTTTTGAACGCATTTCCAAAAGATCTGTTATATGACTGATTTTTTCCAAGGCGCTTACTTTATTTATATCAGACGAATTTAATTCAGCATCCAAACTAGCCACAGAATCAAGGGTTTTGTTTATTTCATCTATTTCAGTTGTAAGACCAGTAATCAGAACACTATCTTTCGAAATTCTTTGTTTCATCATAATTTCGGCAGTTCTATCTGAATTACACATTGTTAATGCGAAAATTATGAATAATATTAGGCTGATGTTCATTAAGAGTCTCATATCTCAAATCTTTTGAATAATAAAATTTTTAGCTTTTTCTAAGGTATAAAATTATTATAAATTGTCTGATCTAACAATACCTGAACTGATTTAATTCGATTATACATTGATATTCATACAATCAGGAATTAAAGCTGGATATTTCTAAAATATTAAAGAAAAATTCATCATTTTTTTTTATCTTTGAAAACCAGATAAATGTAATTTTTTTTTATTTTTTTTTTCGTCCACATGCAACCCCAATAAAATAATTTTGTCTTTAATTTAGTGAATGGATCAGTACGCAGAAATACATAAAGAAATTATTGAGCAAAGTAAGCGAGGTAATATAAAAGCCCAGCATCAACTCTATAATTTATATACAAAGTCTATGTTCAATATTTGTATGCGAATGTTGAAAAATAGAAGTGATGCGGAGGATATTTTGCAAGAATCGTTCTGTGACGTATTTGATAAATTGGCAACATTTCAATATGAATCGTCATTTGGAGCTTGGCTAAGAAGGGTTGTTATAAATAAATGCATCAACTTTTTGAAAGCCAAAAAAGTAGAATTGGTTCTTATCGATAATTTGCTCAGGTTAGACGTAAGCGAAGAATCCGAGGATGATTTTGATATAGAGCTTAATGTAGCCAAAGTTCATAAAGCAATTGAACTTTTGCCAGACGGTTATAGGGTTATTTTTAATCTCAAAGTTTTTGAAGGTTATGAACATTCGGAAATAGCTCAAATCTTGGAAATTTCTGAATCCACATCAAAAACTCAATTCATGAGAGCCAAGAGAAAATTAAAAGAAATATTAAAAAATAAAAATAGTAACAATATTGAAGAAGCTGTGATTTAGGGTTAAACAACATCAGCAAGCAACAACAACAACAACGACAACAACAACAACGACAACAACAACAACAACAACAACAACTTGTACCACCCGCATGTTATGCATGCGGGTTGTATGAGCTAAAAAAAAAATTATGAAGGATATAATTGAGATCTTTATTGAAGAAAATAGAGAACAATTTGACTTTTATGAACCGTCAAAAGATTCATGGAAACAAATTTCAAAGCGGAGAAAGCCTATTTTCAAACGCCATTCTTATAAAAAATACCTGTTTAGAGCTGCCATTTTTATTGGTATATTTTTAGGCTCCTACACACTACAATATTATTTATTCAGCCAAGGATATTTGCAAACGAATACGGTTCAGCAAATCCCCCAACTTCAAAAAGCAGAAGCTTATTATTCAATGGAATTCACCAATAAGCTGACCGAAATTAGAAAGCACCTTGCTTCCTATCCTGAAATTGAGAAAAACATGAATTATGATATTTCTGAATTAGACAGCATTTACCAAGTGCTTCGTTTGGATTTGAAAGACGGTGTTTCGCAAGAAGATGTTATTGATGCCATGGTTCAAAATTATAAACTAAAACTTCAGGTTCTTGAAGATTATTTATTTTATTTGCAGAAAAATAAAACCAATGGTATCAAAAAACAAGAATCTGGCATTTACAAGTTGTAAGCTTCTTATTATCCTATTACTTATTACATTTTCTCAAATTGCTTATTCTCAATTTTTTACTGGAATTAAAAAGATAGAAAAATCATTTTACATCCGACCATCCACGACATTGGATATTTCCAATAAATATGGCAAAATTAAAATAAGTAATTGGGAATACGACAGCATAAGATTTTCAATTGACGTGATTGTGAAGTCACAGGATACGATATTGGTTCAGGAACTTTCTAAAATGGTTGATTTTGAATTTGTTGAGACATCCTATTTTCTTACAGCCAAAACCATTTACAATACTCAGGATTCAAAATTTTTTAAAGATATTAGCTCCCCTTTAAATGCTTTTCAAAATGATATAGGAGTAGATTATAATATATTCCTTCCCAAGTACATAAATTTGAAAGTGAGCAACAAATATGGCGATGTCTATATTGATGACTTGTTTGGAAGCTTTGACCTAAACCTTTCCAATGGCGATCTGAAGGCCAATGATCTGAAAGGAGAAGTGAGTATTGATTTGGGTTTTGGCAAAGGATCAATCAATAGTGTAAGCAATGGATTGGTAAGCCTTACCTATGCTGACATGCAAATAAAACAGGTAGAACAATTAAACTTGAATACGAAGTACTCGAAAATTCAGATTCAATCGGCAGAAGTTTTAAAAATTCAGTCAAAAAGAGATAAATATTATATCAACAAATGCAATCACCTCTACGGCGAAACCAATTTCTCTGATATTTTTGTCAGAAACCTCAATAATGAAATTAGTTGTAATGCAAAATACGGAAGCATTAATCTGGAGGCAATTGCTAAATCGTTTTCTATGATCAATCTGATTTCTCTTAACTCTGATCTCAATCTTTTTTTCAAATTGGGCAATAGCTATGACCTCGAAATGACACACAAAAACATCAATTTTACTTTTCCCGAAAAAATTTCCAATTTTAAAAAGAAAATCATTCAGTCGGATCTTCAGCAATTTAAAACCACAGGGTATGTGGGGCTTCCTAATACAATTTCAAAGGTGAGGATCAATGCCGAAAACTGTAATGTTGTGATTCACCATAAATGAATTCAAGCATAAAACTCATTTGAATCGCGTTCAATTCTGAGTAGCATTTTTGAGGTATCAAGAAAAGCGTTTGCACCTTGCGGAATTGTGCAGTTGTCTGTTATGTGACCAAATTGAAAACCATAAGCCATCGGAATTTTCAAATCCTTTAATCTGTCGAAAAGGGTTTCTTTCAATGATAAAGAGTGTTCTAAATGTTCTGGTTCACAGTCTTTAAAAATTCCAAACGCAATTCCCTTGACCTTATCAAATTTGTGAGCAAGAATGAATTGCCCGAGCATGCGATCTATGCGATAAGGTTCTTCAGAAACATCTTCTAGAAAAACGATTTTATTGTCAAAATTAATTTCAAAATCAGTTCCTATTAAACTGCTAACGATACTCAGATTTCCGCCTACGATAGGCGCAGAAGCACTTCCATTGAAAATAGAATATCGATCATGTTTCTCTTTGGATTTTTCATCATACAGGAGAATATCAAAACGACTGTCCAAATCGAAAACAGCACGGTTGAGTTGCATTTTAGAATATTTGGTCCAACGAGAAGAAGCCATCGGTCCATGAAAGGTAATTAAATCACTCTTTTTGAGAATCGCATGATGCAATGCGGTTATGTCGCTGTAACCCACAAAGACTTTCGGATCTTGAGCAATTGCAGAATAATCGATTTTATTCAAAATACGGTTGGTACCCGATCCTCCTCGGACACAAAAAATTGCCCTTACTTCAGGATTTGTAAACATGTGCATCAGCTCATCGAGTCTTCTTTGGTCACTTCCGGCAAATTGGCCATAAGTGTCGAGAATTGAAGGCAAAAAATAAGGCTTAAATCCCAAGCTTGCTATGTTTCCAATAGAGGCTTTTAATTTTTCCTCATCAATGTATCCGGCAGGTGCAATCAATCCTATTGTTGATCCGGCTTTGGGGGCTAAAGGGTATATCATTTCGCTTCGGCTCTCCTTAAACTTCCGAGTATAAAATAAGATCGGATTCCCAATAAAATGACAAAGGGTAAAATAGCCAATGGCAAAGATTGCGGCAATATAGACCAGAATATCACAACACCAAAACACAAAAATGAATTGATCACAAAATAAGGTTTTAAAAAACCAGGTTTATTTTTTTTCAATAAGAAAAAAGCAATGATGAAATGCGAAGGTACAGCCCAAAGCAAATTAAGATTATTGGCAGTAAAAATATGATCAGTTCCGAACCACATAAATGTGAGGAAAATTCCTAAAAATCCAGTTATAAAGAGCAAAATGAAGTCTATAAAATATAATGCCTTGCGAGTTCTATACCCAATAAATGTAATGATTCCCAAAACAATGGTCAATGCCCAAAAAAGAAATTCAGGTAACTCCGTAAAATGAATCTTTTTCTTTGGGTTTTCAATTTCGAGGATACGTGTTTTGTTGGCGGTAAAAGATTTCACTTTTTTTTCCGATTCAACAGAAGCATTTTGAAAAGAATTGGAAAGCCAACTGGGTAAAAACATGTACTCTTCGGTGGTCGCTTCCTTGTCGGCTCTCATTCCAAAAACCAAATTGATTCCCAGACTTACCCAAGGTTTGTCATCTATGTAAGGGTAAAGCAGTTGCCGGAAAGAAAGATTTTGATCTTGGTCATGAAACTTTAGTCTTGCACCCAAAATTTTCTTAAAAACATCGCGAATTCTGCTCGAACAATTATCGTAAACAAAATCATACATGTAGTACTTGTTTTCAGGCAATGCGTTGTTTTCCAGAAACTTATAAATTTCTATTTTATCTTCAAAAGACAAATTAAGTTCCTGCTCAATGACGGATCTCTGCAAATGTATATACTCTTTGATAAAGGGCTTGAATCTGCTTACAGATAGCATATAATTGAGTTTTCCTCTTGCAAACTTTGTATAAAAACCGGGTGTATTAAAATCGAAGGTACCATAGTTATAAACCTTGTCGATTCCTGCAACCGTATCAAAGACAAGAATAGCGCTATGTCCAAAGGTAGCGTACAGATCTTCACCAACATCGCAAGTGATTAAACTTATTTTGGCTGAAGGAGTAATTTCATTTTGCCCAAAACATAAAGCTGAAATGAGCAAAGAAATCGTCAATAGAATAGAATGGAGTTTCATTTTTTTTTTGTTTTTGTATATCATTTTTATTCTGATTGAAACCTGAGATTTCAATCCATCGAAAAAATTTGGTATAAAAGAATTATGATAATACTGTAATTATATCATACACATTCATTTATACCCTAATAATGACTTGAAACAGAAAAAGCAATCATTCGCTAAAATTAGAAAGAATTTTCAAAACAATTATCTTTTCCCTATAAAAACTTGTTGCTTTGTTATAGAAAATAACCTTAGAACTATTTGAGACTTTTTCTTTGATAAATAGTATGAGGATGGAATAAAAACATACCTCTGTGAAAGTATAAAATAAAGAATATCAACACATATCACAAATCCAGATTATATTTTTATCTTTGCTTCCCATTGATTAATGAAAAAATTTGCTCGTAATAATACGAGGCTAAAAATAATTCAAAATTAGCTTAAACATGAAAAGGATTTGTTTCATTCTACAGATATTCGTCATATTTTTGATCATGATTCCCAATTGGGCTTGCAGCCAAGGAAATAGTGTTAACCCGAATCAAGATGCCCCCTCAATGAATATTTTTGAGCAAAATGCCAATCAAATTTGCAAAGACTCCGGGGTGCAAAATTTCTTCAAGATGGATGAAAAAGGTCTGTTTTTATATGCAGATTCCGTTTCAAAAATTCAAGAAAAACCTGAATTTAGTCTCTACGCAGATGAGTTTCCTGTTTTCAGAAAATTGTTAAAAACATTATCTTCGAAAGATCTCTATGAATTGTATAGGAGCAAAGGAAATTCAATCCTTGATTCTAACTTATATTCAAAATATAATCAAAGAAAGCCCCACCAGATCGATTCTTTGCACCCCCTCCGAGGCATTCGAATTGCCATAGACCCTGGCCACGTTGCAGGCAGCCAAAAAGAAGCTGTAATGGAGCAAAAATTCATATCGATCAAAGATGGAACAGATACATTGAAATTCTACGAGGCGTCCCTTGCTTATTTTACGGCAAAATTTTTGGCCGAAAAACTCCAGGAAGCAGGTGCTGAGGTATTGCTCACTCGAAAAAAAAATGGTTACACCGCCTTCGGAAAGACTTATGAACAATGGAGAAAAACAGATTTGAATAAGGCAGTTAAGGAGGAATTAAATGCCAAAAGAATAACCCAAAAAGAAGCGCTTTATTTGCTACAAAAAGCAAGTGCTAAGCAAGTTTTCAGTCGCTTTTTTAGAAATTACGATCTGAGAGAAAGAGCAAAAATCATCAATGATTTTCAACCGGATCTGACCATTGTAGTCCACTATAATTGTCAGGAAGCCAATGCAATGAGCAAAAAAGGAATGGAACTGGTGGACGACAATTTTAATATGGCCTTTATTCCCGGTAGTTGGGGTAGAAGTTCCGTGGAAGATTCACTTTCACGCTTTCATTTGGCAAGGCTTCTTGTGTCGGATGAAATCTATCATTCCACTCAATTTTCAAAATATATTGTGCAAAGTTTTACTAAAAATCTGGGAGTAGCTCCTTTAGATACAATAAGTGCCGAAAGTTTAAATTATATAAAGGCGTATAGTTTGAAAACCAATGAAACAGGCGTTTATTCGCGTAATCTGGCACTCACAAAATATGTTGTGGGAACGATCTGCTACGGCGAAAGCCTGTATCAGGATAATTTCAACGAGTGCCGCCGCCTGGCCAATCTCGATTTGGAAATTGAAGGAATGAAAATTTCATCCCGAACCCAAGAAGTTGCGCATGCTTATTATGAGGGAATCTTGGATTACTTGAATTCAATAAGCAAGAAATAATTTCAGAACACCTGAAAGAGCGAAAACTAATATGTTGCGATTTTTCGAATACACAGCTATATTATTTTACCAAGTAATTAAAATCACCTGTTGTCTCAATTCGTTCCCAATCTTGCATTAATTCAGCCTTGTGAATCTCATACCACTCCTGAACAAAATTAGCCCTTTTCAGCTATTCATAAATTCGCCAAATCTTAACACTTTTGTCACCTGAACCGCTGATGAGCATTTTTCCATTGGCATGAAAATCCAAAGAAAGAATTTGGCCGAAATGTCCGCTGAAAATGAGTTTTTTCTCCAAACTTTTCCTATCCCAGATTTTTATCACATTATCGGTAGAACTTGTTGCAAAATAGCGACCATCGGGCGAAAAAACAATGGCATTGATGTCCCATTTATGCGCTTTGATGACTTTTGTGGAATCCGCTGCAATATCATACAGAAAAACTTTTCCATTGCTGCATCCATAAGCCAAAAAATCACCATCCGGACTGAAGGACAAAACTTTTGCAATGGTCGAATCCAAACGAATGGTTTTGTAGCACACCAAATCAGGAATTTTCCAAAATTTGATAGTTGAGTCACCGGAACAGCTCACAGCAAATTGATTTGAAGGATGAAACCGAACACTGGGTATCCAATCATGGTGGGCTTCCTCGCTTTTAATTTCTTTTCCATTCAAAGCATTCCAAAGAATCAATCGTTTGTCCCAAGAACCTGAAATGATGAAACTATCATTTTTACTAATGCTTGCAGTTTGCACCCAATCGGTATGTCCACGTAGTGTATCACGAATTTGACCTTCCATGTTCATGACCATCAGCAAGCCATCGCGAGAATAAGTGAGTACATGCAAACTGTCGGCAAAACGTTCTATACCATTGATCTGACCTTGATGTACTTTGTAGCAAGATTCAACTTCGCCCAAGTCGGTATCCCATACAATCCAGGCACTATCTCCAGATGAACTGACAGCCTTATGATTTTTCATGAACCGAACACCAGTCACACTCGCCAGATGCGCTTTTAAATTTTTTCTGGCCAAACCTGTTTGGTAATTCTTAAGCACAAATCCCATATTCCAAATTCGAATTGTATTGTCATAAGATCCACTGATGATAGTGGAATCCTTAGAATCAAAACAGATAGAATTGACGCAGTCACTGTGCCCTTCAATTGTATAAATATTCTCACCGGTTTCTGTCAACCAGATTTTGATTGTGGTGTCCCAACTTCCACTGAAAATAAATCTGCCATCGGATGAAAAAGCCAAAGCACTTATTCCCAAATTATGCCCTATGAGGGTTCTTAAACAATTAGTACTTTCAATATCCCAGATTTTTATGCTAAAATCGACAGATCCGCTGGCAATTTTTTTCCCATCGGGACTAAAAACAGCCGAATAAATATCCTTATCATGCCCCTTCAATGTTTTTATGAGTGAAGCATCGGCCATTTGCCAAACTTTGATCGTTTTGTCGGAGGAAGTTGAGAGAAACAATGAATCATTGGGAGAAATATCCAAAGAAAGTACCGGACTTTGATGTGCCTGAAAATCTTTGATCAGCTTCCAATCACCAACCCTCCAAATTTTGATTTTTTTATCCCAACCTGCACTCAACAAATATTTTCCATTGTGAGTAAAAACAAGAGAATAAATATCATTTGCGTGTGCATTCGCAATCGTCTTAATGCATTGATTCGTATGCATATTCCAAATTTTTATACTTGCATCCCTTCCAGCCGAAGCAATCAAACCCTTGCTTGCCAAAATATCAACACACCAAACTTCGAATTTATGACCTGTAAGACAAGTCTTTAAAAGTCCTTTTGGATAAGAAAAAATGCAAACTTTTTTATCTGAGGATGCACTGGCAAAAAATTGCAAATCAGAACTTAATGAAATAGAATTCACTATATCTTTATGCTTTTTAATCACCTGCACATGCACCTGAGCCCAAAGTGCATGATTGAAAATCCACAGGATCAAAAACAATAAAACGCTTGGTCTTTTGTATTGAAAAGAAATACAGTTCATTTGCCGAATACTCAATTTTTTATTTTGACAAAAATAAATTTATATTTGCAATAGAATAAAAAATCAAAAAGAATTGAATTCAAGAAAATATCAGATTTTCATGTTTTTTCATTTTCATCCTAAATAATACTTTTCATGAATATAATAGAAGGCGAGAATATTGTTAAAAAATATTCGCACCATTTAGCATTAGACCAATTAAGTTTTCAAGTTCCGCAAGGATCCGTTTATGGTCTTTTAGGCCCCAATGGAGCAGGAAAAACAACTCTCATTAGAATCATAACGCAAATTACTGCGCCCGACTCCGGAAATCTTTTTTTCCACCAAAAGAAAATGGACAGAAGTATAATTTCCAAAATCGGTTATTTGCCCGAAGAAAGAGGATTGTATAAAAAAATGAAAGTAGGAGAACAGGCCTTGTATTTAGCTCAAATAAAAGGCCTTAAAAAAGATTTGGCCATGGACAGGCTCAAAGAATGGTTCATTAAATTTGAAATCCAAACCTGGTGGAACAAAAAAGTGGAAGAACTATCTAAAGGCATGCAGCAAAAAATTCAATTCATTTCGACTATAATTCACGAGCCGGAATTGTTGATATTCGATGAACCCTTTAGTGGCTTCGACCCAATCAATACCAATCTGCTGAAAGAGGAAATCCTGAACCAAAAAAAGAAGGGAGTTACCATTATCTTTTCCACTCACAATATGGAATCTGTTGAAGAATTGTGCGATCAAATTACCCTTATTCATCAATCGAAAAATATTCTTGATGGATCCTTGGCAGATTTGAAAAAACGTTTTAAAAAAAATCAGTTTGAAGTAATTTTTGCCCGCCCCTTCAATCGAGCAGAACTTGCCATGAATACCTATCATGAAATTGTAAGTCTTGAAGAATTTCCCGATAAAATCAAAGTGATTTTGAAATTAAAAGAAAGTGTCGCCAATAATGTTTTAATTAATTCACTCATGGCAGCAGGCGAAATTATCAATTTCGAAGAATCGCTGCCCAGTATGAACGATATTTTTATTGATGTTGTAAATACGGCAAAAAACGCCCAATAAGTTTTTATTTTTAATATTGAATGAAAAAAGAATCATGAGTAAAATCGGTTTAATCATACAAAGAGAATACAGAGAGAGGGTTCGCAAAAAATCCTTTATTGTGATGACAATCTTAGGTCCAGTTCTTATGGCTGCAATGTTTGTTTTGCCGATGGCTTTTGCAAGCATAAAAGAAAACTCAATAAAAAAAATTGCGGTGATAGATCCTCTGAATCAGATAAAATTTACGAATAATGCTCTCTTGGAGTTTGAACCCTCCACAATGCTCTCCGCAGAATATATTAAACCCGTCTTTGAAGAAGAGAATTTGCACGCAATCATAGAAATACCAAAGGATCTTACAAAAGAGTCACCTACCCTGTATTCAACCAAACCGATTAGCATTGAAATCAGGGAAATGATTGCCAATTTGATAAAAAAGGATCTGTCTGATAAAAAAATGGTAGAATTGGGTCTAAATGAAGAAATACTGGCAAAGTTGAAAGTAGAAGTAAAAATAAACACCATTGAATGGACAGAAAGTGGTTCAAAACAAAATTCTTTTGAAGTTTCTATGGCAATTGGATATATCTTATCTATAGTCATTTATATGTTTGTTTTCATCTATGGTGTGATGGTGATGCGTGGTGTAATTGAAGAAAAAACCTCCAGAATCGTGGAGGTAATTATTTCATCTGTAGAACCTTTTCAACTCATGATGGGGAAAATATTGGGAATTGCTTTGGTTGCACTCACACAATTTGGTATATGGATTATCCTTACTTCATTCCTCATTACCCTTTCCCAAAAAGTCATTACAAAAGATGCACTTCCCAAAAACCAAACAGAAAACGTGATATTACAAAACTCAGGAAATAATCTGCCAGACACACAAAAACTTCAAAGTGGAAATTCTACTCTTAACGCTTTCTTTTCGATGAATTTCGTACCAATTATCATTACTTTTATAGCACTTTTTATTTTTGGTTATTTGTTGTATGCCTCTATGTTTGCGGCTATTGGTGCGGCGGTGGACAATGAGACGGACACTCAGCAATTTGTGTTACCCGTATCGATACCATTGATTTTATCCATTGTAGCCGCACAGGCAATAGTCGTAGCACCAGATGGAAAGCTTGCTTTTTGGCTTTCCATGATTCCTTTTACGTCACCTGTAATCATGATGATACGTGTAGTGTTTGGGGTACCGGGAATTGTGCCAGTGTGGCAATTGGTTTTATCAATTTCCATTTTAGCAGGAACCTTTCTACTGATGACAAAATTAGCAGCAAAAATATACCGGACAGGAATACTCCTTTATGGAAAAAAAGTAAGCGTAAGAGAATTGATCAAATGGCTACGTTATTAGGCTGTATAATACTTTCAGAAAATTGTGAAAATCGATAAAATTTGATAATTTAAAAAGAATAATGATCATTTTTGTAGTGAATCATAAATTTCAATAATATGTGTAAAATAAACCCAAAATCGGGAGCGGGCTGACGAAGATAATGGATCGCATAATTCCTTGTTGTCTGAAATAATTGACAGATCTATGCATTGTTTGTTTACATAATGCTTAGGCATATCATTAAAAAACAATGGTTTCAGAAAGATACAATGCAATCTTAAACAATATCGTTTTTGCAAGATAGTCCCAAGATGAATTCGAAAATACCAGAAAATTTAAAGTATCAATCTGTTTAATTTGAATTTGTTGTGTGTATTTTTATCAAAAAGCTGTTTCAAGATTTTGATTTTATACCATAGATTGGTATATTTGAAAAAAATATGTACTATGTCAAAAAATACATCAATATTACTCGGAGAAAATTTCGAGAACTTTGTTAATGAGAAAATTTCTACGGGAAAGTTTTCGTCTGTAAGCGAAGTTATTAGAACAGCTCTTCGCCTATTAGAATATGAAGAGAATAAGCATAAAGTCCTCGTTAAGGAGCTTGAAATTGGGGAGAAAAGTGGGTTTGTTGAAAACTTTGACCGAACAGAAAATCTTAAAAACCTTCATGCTAAACACTTGAAGAAATGAGATACGTTTTAAGCGTAAAAGCTAATCTGGATATCGATATGATCTGGTTGTACACGCTTGAAAACAGGTCGCTTGAACAAGCTGATAGATACTACAATCTATTTTTGAGGAAATCGAATATATATCTGAGAACTTTGAAAGTGGAAAATCCGTTGACAATATAAAAAAAGGATATAGAGCATCCCTTGTGAAATCGCACGTTACTTTCTATAAGAAATCAAGGAATAACATTGTTGAAATTGTAAGAGTATTACACCAGAAAATGGACATTGAAAATCGAATAACCGAATAAAAATGTACATACCCCAATCACTTCAACAATAACAATTTATTAAAATGAATAATAAATCTGCGAATATACTTTGCAATAAGCATAAATTCTGATAATGGAGGAAGTTATTATTTTCTGGTTTCGACGAGATTTAAGAATCGAAGACAATATCGGTTTGCAAATTGCTTTGAAAGAAAACAAGCATGTATTGCCTCTTTTTATTTTCGATACGAATATTATGCGCAAGCTGGATAACAAAAATGATCTGCGCATTTATTTCATTTACAAAAAGTTAGGGGAGCTGAAAAAAGAGTGCGAAGAATGGGGCAGTTCATTACTGGTTTTAGAAGGCACTCCCTTAGATGTTTTCAAACGAATATGCTTAAAATACAAAATACAAAAAGTATATTCAAATGAAGATTATGAACCTTACTCTTTAGAACGAGATCAGGCAATCAAGCTTTTTCTGAATGATCAAAAAATCGGTTTTTTTCTCAGCAAAGATCATGTTATATTTTCACCTTCCGAAATATTAAAATCGGATCAAAGCCCCTATACAATTTATACCCCCTTCAGCAATACCTGGAAAAAAAGGTTAGCAAATCCAGAGCCTTCCACCCCATTGGAATACAAATATTTTAAGAATTTTTTTAAAACAGCTCCTTTTCCCATCATGCCCATTGAAGCTCTTGGATTTCGTAAAAGTACATTTAATTTTCCTGATGAAAATATACCTAATGATATCATACAAAATTATAGCAAAACCAGAGATTATCCGCACTTAGAGCAAGGTTGCACAAAGTTAGGTTTGCATTTGAGATTTGGAACAATCAGCATACGAAAATTAGTGAACATTGCACTACAATATGATCCGTGCTATCTCAATGAATTGATTTGGCGAGAATTTTTTATCTCCATTCTCTTTCATTTTCCAAAAACAGCCGAAGAATCCTTTCGGTCTAAAATGCGATATTTCAAATGGCAGAATGATGATAAAATGTTTGAAAAATGGTGCAAAGGACAAACAGGATTTCCCTTTGTTGACGCAGGAATGCGACAACTTAATGCTTCAGGTTATATGCACAATCGGCTGAGAATGGTCGTTGCAAGTTTTCTCACGAAACACTTGTTAATAGACTGGCGATGGGGTGAAGCTTATTTTGCAAAGAAGCTGCTCGATTATGAAGCAGCATCCAATATAGGAAACTGGCAATGGGCAGCAGGAACTGGCTGCGATGCCGCTCCTTTTTTCAGAATTTTTAACCCGGAATTACAAAGTCAAAAATTTGACCCCGAAAACATCTATACCAGAAAATGGATACCGGAGCTTGATACATCAGACTACCCCAAACCGATTGTTGAGCATGCTTTTGCACGACAAAGAGCACTTCAGGCATACCAAGAAACCAAACTTCATAATAAAAAATAAACAAAGCATAAAATGAATGACTTCGATAAACTTATCAACGAATTGACCCAGTTCAGGGATGAAAGAGACTGGGAACAATTTCATAATTCCAAAGATTTAGCTATAGGTATTTCAATAGAAGCCGCTGAACTTAACGAGCTTTTCCTTTGGAAAACGAATGAGCAAATTGAAAATGTTGATAAGGAAAGAATTAAAGAAGAACTCGCTGATATATTATGTTTTTGCTATTTGTTTGCTCAGAAACATCAATTATCACCGATTGAAATTGTTCGGGAGAAAATAGAAAAAAATCGATTGAAATACCCAATTGAAAAAGCCAAAGGTACTTCAAAGAAATATAATGAATTATGAAATAATGTGCAAGCTTATTTCTAAAAAAGAAACATAGTTGCACATCGCTTTAAACTTTTGTTTTATTCTATATAAGATTCCATAATTTTTGCTTCGTTTATGGGTAAAATCGTAATATTTTTGAGTTGCGCTGGTATTAAAATAGTTTCACCCGTTTGAACAAGAATTTTCATTGATTCAGTTAAAACCTCAAAGGATCCTTCCGCACAAATATAAATAACAAATGAATCTAAATGATTGTAATCTTTCTTCATCACTTCGCGAGCAAAAATAAGATTGCACGTAAAGTATGGGCAACTTACCATGGAATTGGTTTCATTTACTTCCAAGGCATATTGAGTTTTATAGTCTTCATGAAAAGTATAGTCAATGGCTTCGAGTGCAAGATCTGTGTGCAGTTCACGTTCCTTGCCCTGATCGTCTGTGCGGTTGTAATCGAATATACGGTAGGTTATATCAGATGTTTGTTGGATTTCTGCCACAACAATCCCTCTACCTATAGCATGAACCCTTCCTGCTGGAATGAAAAAAACGTCACCTTTTTGAGTAGGATAAAATTTTAATATCTCATTTAAATGCTTTTTTTGCAAATACTCCAAATATACTACCTGATTTGTGGGTTTTGAAAAACCAGAAATTAAACCTGCATTCTCATCGGACTGAATTACATACCACATTTCTGTTTTTCCGAAGGAATTATGTCTTATTTTGGCAAGACTGTCATCTGGATGAACTTGTATGGACAAATCATCGTTGGCGTCAATAAATTTAACTAAAAGCGGAAACTTATTTCCAAAGGAATCAAAAACCTTATCACCTACCAGTTTGCCTTTGTACTCATCTATGAGCTCTATAAGTGAATTTCCTACCAAAGAACCATTGGAGACTACTGAAATATTTCCTTCAACGCCCGATAATTCCCAGCTTTCACCGCAATTGGGCATTGAACCACAAGGCTTATTGAATAAATTTTTAAGTTTGTTTCCACCCCAGATTTTTTCTTTTAAAATGGGTCGAAATTTAAGAGGATATAAGTTTTTCATAAGAATTATTTTAATTCAAGTTTTGCTATTTTACGAGTTCTGTATTGCCCCATGGCTTTTCCATTTCTTTCTACCAGAAAATCTATCTGTATTCCTGCTGTCCAAACCGGTGTAATTGCGGTAATTATATCACTTACCTGAAGTCCTCTTGTGCAGGAAATCACTTTAAATTTCTTTTCTCCAAGATATTCAATTTCTTTCATCGCAGCACCTTTTCCCGGGTTGGGATCGAAGGTATCAACCTTGATTATATTGCCAGTAATAAGTGCAGAGATTGTTATATATGGAACAGATTTATAAGTAGTTTGCACCTGATGAACAGGTGCCAGTTCCTCTACAACATTACTTTTTTTTACTTTTACCTGACCAAATCGTGTAAGTTCGTTTACCAAAATCGAAATATCATCGCTGGTGAAATAAATTAGTTTATTACTTCCAAAACGATTCATCTCTTTTTTAACCAACTCATTGTTCAATGTGTTTCCAAATAAAATAATATGATCAATTTGATCAAGTTTCAGACTATTTTCTGGGAGAAAATAATCGGCAAAAAATTTCGAAATTTGACGTATGTGAAAAGACGTTAGATGTTCTATTTCGTCAATAGAAAGCGTAGTTTGCAACTTTCGGGATAAGTCAATTTTAAAACTGGTTTCTACTAAAATATAAGGTTTTCTTTCACTTTCCAGTTTGAAAACCAATTCTTCTGCCAACTTAAAATGTCGCTTGTACTCTTCTTTTAAACTTTCAGAATTTGAAAGCAATCCCTCTGCTTTGTTTATATCATCAACAATTTTCTGCGCTATCACTTGAATTCTGGGATCAATACCATAACTGGGATAAGATTTAAAGTTGGTTCTTTCCTTATCGTACTCACTATAAATACTTACCACCGATATATTAAGGTGTTCACCCAATGCTTCCAGAATGGCAAATTTTTTATCTTTAAACTCAAGCCTCTTCTGATCCATTACATAATTGGTAGCCAATTGTGGCATCGTGATTTTATTGCTTTTTATTAAATAATTCTGCTTATTGATAAAGTCGCAGAAAAAATTCATAGCTTTCGAAGAAATATTGTCGGAGAAGCAAATATTCACAGGAATTGGAGCACTTTCATCAAACTGCCCTTGCTCCTCAAAAGATTTCATGATGTAGAAGTAGGCGCTTTTTATATCATCCAATATGGTGAGCGATAAATTAATAATTTCGCTATCATATTTATACCATTTATAAATTTTAGAAGGATCTGTAATCTGATCAAAAAAATTGCCAAAATAATTGGCTTTTCCTTCTTCAAAATCTTTTTTATAGACTATGCTGTAATCAATTTTATTATTGAGTTCGTCGATGAAAAAATACAAAGGAAAAATCTTGATTCCTCTTCTCGAAATCAATTGAAATTTCCCTTCGTAAGGCTCAACTCCTGCTGCAATATATTCAGGATCTACATACAAGGCAAGTGAAGAATTCATACTGATATAACTTTAATTATGTTGGTCAAAATTAATAAAAATATACGAATAGCACATCATTTACTTACTCAATATAGAAAAACTTAATAAACTCCCGATTAGTAGTGAATAAGCCCAATCCGTTAACAATATTTCCTGGCATGTTGATTGGTTCAGACATCAACTGAGAATAAAGTGTTTCAGCCTTTGCCCTCAGCGTTAAATAGTCATAATATTCTTTGCTGATATTGGAAACCGAAATCGCAATTGAATCATGGATAGAAATATTTTTAAACAACAAGCTGTCCCTATAAATCGAGTTTTCGAAAAGACTATCTTTAAGCAAAATAGTCTTGAGAATATAATTTTGAATAGTACTTAAATTTCCTGTAACATTGTTGATTTCTCCCACATCAACATATTGCTCAAGATCCACATAGTTGTTGACCTCTTGCCAAGCAGGTAAATCGCTGATAGATTGGTTTGGATTATACAATTCAATAGAATCTTCGGGATTTTTTGTATAAACATTCATTAAATAGTAGTTCCTTCCAGCCAGATCAGTAAACTGAAAATGCACCATGGCCGAAGTGTCATCATTCTCAATTTTCATTTTATAGAAAGTCGTGTCGAAGCGAGTTTCATTTAAAAAAACTGCTTGTGCAGATACCTCCACCTGATTCGTGCTATCCATCGCATAGAGGTGATATAATTCTCCAGGTTTTAACTCCAATCCATAAGCGCCAAATACACCCGGACCAAAATAAGTTAATGTATCGTATATACCATTATGCTGCAACAAAACCAGTGCATGTTGCACAAAAACTTTATTCAGAAAATCAATGTTGATTTTTTCTGGCATATAATTATCGCTTAACGCACTAAAACTTCGAGTCAAACTAACAATAGCACCTGAATCAGAAAAAAATTGAGATGATACAACCATTTTCTGTTCAAATTCCGGCACATCGATTTCCAAGGGTTCTGGCGTGCAATCCACCAAGAATATTGAAGCAATAAATAAAAGAATGACAATTTTGAGATCAAAGAATTTTACAATAGATTTCATTTTTACAAAATTAGAAATTAAAACTTTAAGTTATAGGCTACAGATAATATCCGACCAAACAAACCGGGTTGAATATATTGATAAAAACCCCGTGAATCATATTGAATATCGATTCGATAAGGTGCAGCCCTGTTGTAAAGATTGTACATCCCAAACTGCCATTCGCTTTGCAATCTTCGCTTCTTTGCATTTTCAGGTGTAAATGTGAAATTAAAATCCAAGCGATGAACCGGTGACATGACAACTGAATTTCTTTCAGCAAAAATAGGAATAGCCTCCACACTTGTTCTACCGGCATTGGGCATCAAATATTGTCCTATAATAGGTGTAAAGCGTGCGCCAGTCATATAAATCCAAGTAACGCACAAACTCCACTTTTCATTAAATTTATAAATTCCAACAACCGAAAAATTATGGCGGCGATCGTTTCTTGAATAATAGGTTTTTCCTCCGTTCAGGTTCGCAAAATGCCTGTTAGACCAAGATAGTGTGTAGCTGAGCCAACCGGTGAGTGTCCCTTTTTCCTTCTGCAAAAGAACTTCAGCACCGAAACTTTCGCCAGTTCCGCTTAAGAGATCTTTTTCAAAGGTATTGTTTAAAAAAAGCTTGGTTCCTTCCTTAAATTCTATCTGATTTGATAATGATTTATAATAAGCTTCAAAGGTAAATAAATACGAATTTTCTTTGAAATTTCTATTAAGTGCCATTGCAAATTGATGCGATTTTTGGGGTTTCACCAAATCTGTTACCGGATAGTACATATCGGTAGGAAGCACAAAGTTGGAACTTGAAATTCTATGAATATATTGATTCATGGTACAATAACTGAGCTTCAAAGAACGGTTTTCCTTATAAAGATAATTCATTGATATTCTGGGTTCTAATCCTTGATATCCCGATGTTTGAGAACTTGCGTAAGTATATCTTAGTCCTGCATTAAATTTGACCTTTTTTCCCAGATCAAATTCATCAAGTGCGTAAATTGCATATTCATTAGAATAAAGCTGAGGACTATTTTGTTCCTTAAGAAATTCATTTATTTCACCTTCTGTAAATACCAAATTGGGCTCAAAAAGATGATTGGTAAACTGCACACCAAATGAAATATGATTTTTGGAATTAGCATAGTAGTCATAATCTAATTTCGCACTATAATCTCTTATGCTCGAATTGATTTTAAGTATATTGTTGTTGTCGCTTGCATCAATATTATAGCTAAATGTATTATAAATAACCGATAAATTGGAAAAAAGTGTTGAACTGTAAATATGATTCCATCGTAGTGTGGTAGTTCTGTTTCCAATATCGAAACCAAACTTTGCGGAATATGATTTGCTAGTGTTTGCTGTATCTGGCGATATACTATCATCTGCATAGGAAAAATCAAGTACATCATTTCCCAAGTATGCACTAAGATAAACACGATCCTTGTCTGAAATTCTAAAATTCACTTTTGCATTCAAGTCGTAAAAATAATATGGCAAAGGTTGCTGAATGAGTTTAAAAACCTGATCAATATAGGTTCTCCGACCAGAAACTATGAAGGCTATACGGTTTTTCCAAATGGGTCCTTCGCAGGTAAATTTGGATGAAAGTAAACCAACGCCAGCCATACCGTGAAACTTGTTCATGTTGCCATCTTTGGTTCGTACATCCATGACGGATGAAACTCTTCCGCCGTAGTTTGACGGAAAACCACCTTTATAAAGTTTAACGTCCTTCAATATATCGGAATTAAAAACAGAGAAAAAACCAAGCAAATGCCCTGAGTTATATACAACAGCTTCATCGAGTAGAACCAGGTTTTGGTCTGCTTCACCTCCACGTACAAATATGGAAGAGCTTCCTTCACCTCCGGGAGTAACTCCCGGCATCAATTGCAAAGCCTTTATGATATCACTTTCACCTAAAAGATTGGGCAACATATTCATCTTAGACATAGGGACTTTTATTACATTTCCCTGTGTTGAATTTAACTGATCTTTGGCTTCATCTTCGGCATAAATAACTATTTCTTTTATTTCTGAGGATGAAGGTTCTAATTTTATTTCTCTCATCGGTTTATCATGGAATTCTTTCAAGTCCATCCTTAAGGGTTGGTATCCCAAAAAGCTAAAAATCACCAGCCCAGTGTCAATTTTTAGGTTCAAAGAAAAGAAACCATAAGCATTGGTGACAGTACCAGCACCTTGCGATTTGCAGTACACCATTGCACCAATCAGACCTTCTCCGCTTTGCGAATCACTGATTGTTCCACTAATGGTCATTGATTTCTGCCCAAAGCTAAAAGCGCACAAAGTACACAATGTAACAACAAGAAATAAATCAAATTTGTTTTTATTTGTTTTCATGCTTTTATAATTGTAATTTTGTATATAAGATAAAATTGGAAAAATATTTAATTACATAATTGCTAAAGAGTTAATTCAACCAAATCTTCTAAGATATAGAAGTAAAAAGTAGAACCCGCTTTAGACTTAGATTCCACCCAAATTTGTCCGCCTAAAGAATTAACAATTCCTTTGGCAAGTGCCAAACCTAATCCTAATCCGCCATATAGACGAGTATTACTTTCATCTGCCTGACTGAAACGATCAAATATAAGCTTCAATTGATCTTCGCGGATTCCAATCCCTGTATCTTTTACAAAATAAACACAACGATTGTGTGCATTCATCTGAAATCCAAATTTAACAGAACCATGATCAGTAAACTTTATCGCATTGGTAATTAATATATTTACAACCTGTCGCAAACGATTTATATCCGTGTATATCACATCATTGATTCCTTCTTTCATTGGAATATATGTAAACTCAATTTTTGAAAGTTTATTTGAATAAGTTCTGCTATTGCAATAAACATTGTAGATTTCGGTGAGTAAACTATTCCTCGAAAACTTAATTTTATTGTGAACAAAATGTTTTGATTCTATTTTAGACAGGTCAATAATGTCGTTGAAAATATTTAAAAGATTATTTAAGTTGTCATTAATAATAGCAATATATTGATCCTTTTTTTCTTGGCTAATTATTGAACGATTCAGTAAGTCAAGAAAACCTTTGATTGCAGTTAAGGGAGTGCGTATTTCGTGCGAAATATTTGAAAGAAAAGAGGATTTTAGCTGATCTGCTTTTTCTGCATTTTGTTTAGCAATCGATAAATCTTCTTCCATTTTTATTCGTTGCAGAAGCATGGAGCAGAGGTAAATATAGACTTCTGTATGTTCAGTATTTAATTGTGCATCATTTCCACGTAGCATGATAGTGGCAGTTCCCAGAAGTTTTCCACCATGATATAATCTAATTCCGTAAACCTTCTTTATTTTAAACAGCTTTTCATACACTTTACAAAGCAAATAGGGTATGTCTCCAAAAGATAATTCATACAACCCTCCTTTAATTTCATAAAAATGTTCAGCTTTTTGTATAATTTCCTGAATTTGGTTCTGATTTAAAACAAAATAAGTATCTTTTGAACTTTTTTGGAATATGTGATGAAAAAACTTGTTGATATGCATTAATGGAGTTATATACTTAATGGCTAATCTATTTGTAGTTTCATCAAATTCAGATAAACTAACAATTGAGTTTGGTACAAATGCATTGAGTGTATTGCCAATGATTTCATAGATTGGATCTTTGTAGGTTAAGCTCAATAATTCCAATGAAGCATTGGACAACAAAAATAATCTTTCATTGAACTCTTTTTGATATAGCTCTTTCCTTTTAATATAACTTATATCTTGCATTAAAACAAATATAATGCACTCATTTTCTGTATAGTCAAATACAGGATAAATAAATATTTTGTACCAGAAATCCTTTTCGGTGCGATTCCTCTGATCTTCTAAAAATGATATTTGAGCTTCTTCAACGATTTCGACTTTTCCTTTCAATACCTCTGGAACGATCTTTTGAATACCTAAGGCTTGAAAAGACTTGTTATCGAAAATGTTTATCTGTTGCAGACTTTCTTCTTTACTAAACTCATTTTTCATGGCAGAATTTACTCTGATGAGTTGGCCTTTTTGATTAAGCAAAAGTATTTTGAGGGGTATTTTATCAATGATAAAATTATATATATCGTTACAAGCAGTTGATTGTGGTAAGTGGAAGTAAATATCGGGTATTTGAATGAACAAGTAAGGTTTTTGATCCTTAAACTTTATTAAACAATTGCAGATTTTTTTGAACTCATTGTTTTTTTGAAATGTAAATATTATTTCTACTCGCAAGTTTGAAATCGGGTTATTTGTTTTTGCTTTAGACAAGAGGTTTATTAATTCTAAATAGCTACTATCCTTCAAATAGTTTTTTATTGAATTGCCTAATAATTTTTCTGGTTCAGATTGGAAAAACTTACCAATGCTATGATTTATATGAATGATTGTAAAGTTCTTGTCTAAAAGAATCAGTCCATCTGGCATATCATCAATAAAGGAGTTGTATATCTTTTCAGATTCTAATATATTATTTGTTGTTTTGTTCATACTTATACATCTGAGAGAATCGAATACTTATGCCTGTAAATGACTGAAGTTATATTGTCTGTGCTGCCTTCAAGATGCGCTTTCAACACTAAATTTTTTGCTAAAGATTTGAACTCTTTATTTTCAATGATCACTTTTTCTATTTGGGTATCATCCAAGGACTCGAAAACGCCATCGGATAAAGCCAATAATTGATCACCTTTGAACAAATTACCGGGACCTTTTACATCGATTACCATCATTTCCAGAGGTTGCCCCAGTGCGCTCGTCATTACATTGGCTTCGGGATGAAGTTTGGCTTCCTCCTCAGTAAGAATTTGTGCATCGATAAGACGTTGCATCTTGCTATGATCTTTGGTTTCCCGAATCAGTATTCCATTACTAAATTTATATACACGACTGTCACCAATATTTACAGTATAATACTGATCTTCCATTATATAAAAACCTGAAAGCGTTGTCCCACATTTTTTGAACTCAGGGTGAATATCACTATAATTTAAAATGGAAGCACCAACCAAACGCGCCGTTTCTGTTAAAAATTTGGGTACCTTATCAAACGAAATGTCCTTTTGCTGGCGATGGGCTTCTTTAAAGATATCAACACAAAGTTTGCTTGCAAAATCGCCGTTTCCATGTCCTCCCACACCGTCCGCAACAAAGATCAATTGCCGTCCTTTGTAGTGTGCGGAAGTGTAGTAGGAATCCTCCTGTTTTTCTTTTCTTCCAGCAATGGAATAAACAGAAAGGGAGTTGACATCGAACAGATTTTTAAGTTGTTGAATCATACTAAAATATATCCGTTTAAATTCATTAAATACTGGAAACGTGAATAAGTTATGTTATCGTTATTATTTATTCTGTCCGAAAACTAAAATTCTTGAAACAGTTTCAATATCATTTTTATCAACGGTTCAAATGAAATTGCTGATCAACAAAATATCTTTCGACAAATTCAGAATACTCCCCAATTGCTATTATCATGAAATTTTTCCCTTCAACGTTCAATTCTTCTATAGTGCTTCGTAATATTTTCCAATTTGAATATTCTTTTTGGTTAACGTCATACAATTTTTTTTTTATATGTCTGATTAATCAAAAAAAGCCTACATTCTTTCGAATCAAAAGCAAATATAAATGGAATTTCTTGAAAAATAAAATCAGAGATGCTTTGAGGTTGTAATAATTTTTTCGGATATTTATTTAGTTGATTTTATGTTAATTATGCATTATATAAGTAAAAAAAGAACTTTGTCAAAATCAAAAAATCTGACAAAGTTCTATATCAAATAGTTACTTCTAAATATAATGTTTAAACCAAATGTTCTAACTCAGATATACTTTTCTTGATATCTTCATCAGAAACATCAAAGTCGGCCAATTTTCCTTCAAAATACTGATCGTAGGAAGCCATATCAATAAGTCCATGCCCAGACAGATTGAACAAAATTGTTTTAGCGACACCTTCTTCTTTTGCTCTTTTTGCTTCACGAATAACAGCAGCAATGGCATGAGTAGATTCTGGTGCAGGAACACAACATTCGGTTTTTGCAAACAAAACGCCTGCTTCGAAACATTCCATTTGTTTGATGGCTACTGCCTCAATAAGTTCGTCTTTCAATAATTGGCTAACAATAGCACCAGCACCATGATAACGAAGTCCACCGGCATGAATTTTTGGCGGAACAAAATTATGCCCTAGGGTGTACATTGGAATCAAAGGAGTAAAACCTGCTGAATCGCCAAAATCATATTCGAAAATTCCCCGGGTAAGCTTTGGACACGACCAAGGTTCAACAGCAACGCAACGAAGTTTTTTACCTTCTTTTAGTTTATATTGAAGAAAAGGAAAAGTAATTCCGGCAAAATTGGAACCTCCACCAAAACATCCAACAATTACATCAGGAAAATCACCAGCCATTTCCATTTGTTTGATGGATTCAAGACCAATAACGGTTTGATGAAGTAAAACATGATTTAAAACACTTCCTAATGAATATTTGGCGTTGGGATCCTGAGCCGCAACTTCAATTGCTTCGCTAATGGCAATTCCTAAGCTGCCGGGAGAATCAGGGAACATAGAAAGAACTTTTTTGCCCGCTTCGGTTTCTGTGCTGGGTGAAGCCACAACTCTTGCCCCCCAGGTATTCATCAGTGATTTTCGATAAGGTTTTTGTTGGAATGAAACTTTGACCATAAAAACCAAACACTCAATACCGAAAAACTGGGTTGCCCAGCTCAAGGCACTTCCCCACTGACCTGCGCCTGTTTCTGTAACAATTCGCTTAACTCCTTCAAGTGAGTTGTAATATGCTTGAGGTATAGCAGTATTGGGTTTATGAGATCCTGCCGGACTTACACCTTCGTTCTTGTAATAAATTTTGGCGGGTGTATCTAATGCTTTTTCAAGATTATAAGCTCTTTGCAGGGGAGTTGGTCTATAAATTTTATATAGCTCCTGTACTCTTTCTGGTATCTCGATCCAATTTTCCACAGACATTTCTTGCTTTATCAATCCCATAGGAAAAATGGGAGCAAAATCCTCTGGCTTTACTGGCTGGTGGGTTCCCGGATGCAAGAGAGCCAATGGTTTATTTTTCATGTCAGCAACGATATTATACCATTTTGTTGGCATTTCGTTTTCATTCAAAAAAATTTTGTGGGTTTTGTTCATAACAATATGCTTTATGAGTAGTTTAAAATTATGTTATTATTGAAGATTCTTTCAAGAAAATAATCTATGTTTGCCACACTTTTGTTCTTGTATTTGAAACCTCTCTGAATGGCAAATATTAAAATTCTTTTACTCATTTCAAAGAAATTTTGGTTTGTCTTTTGATGTTTCTTCTTTTTATTTTTCTTTCGTTAAAAACATCTTAATTATTTCGTTCAAATCCATTCAAATTCAAGCGAAAAATGAAACCTGATATGTATTATACAGATTTTCAAAGAAGAGACTTTATTTCAAAAGCAGCAGCAGGCTTGGCTCTTTCTTTTCTAAACCCTTTAAGCCTTAACAGTTCAATGATTTCCAGTGATATAATTACATCCTCACAAGCAAAAGAAATGATTGAATTTATTCCTTTGAATTCGATTGATATTGAAGGTGATCTTTTAAAGAGAGCCATGAAAAATTTCGACCGGCTTGAAGAAGAAAAATATAGACCTGAAAATATTTATCTCACCGAAGAACAATCGGGAAATTGGCCTGCAGATACCGAAGGTAGAACAATTCTTGCTCTCACCTTACTTTCGATTGCCACAAAAAGAGATGCAAAATATATAGAAGAAATATTCCGTCTCTATCCTGAAAAAGTAAATAGTTTAGGGTATTTTGGAACGATATATAAGGATATGTTCAATGAGCAACAACTTTCCGGACATGGTTGGATGCTGAGAGGGTTATGCGCTTATTATCAGTACAAACCTGATGAAACAACTCTTTCCTATATCAAAACAATGGTTGAAAACCTTGTCTTACCCACCATTGGACAGCATAAAAACTATCCCATAAATCCCGATGAAAGAAAGCATACAGGAGGTTATATGGGCACAAATCAAGAAAGCATTGGCAAGTGGATACTTTCTTCTGATATTGGTTGCGATTACATATTTCTGGATGGTGTTGTTCATGCTCTTCAAATAACTAAAGATAAAAGACTTATCGCCATTATTGATGAAATGATTGCCCGATTTTTCGAAATCGATTTAATCAAAATCAAAGCCCAAACTCATGCAACACTTACAGCATTAAGGTCAATTCTTAAATACCATGAAAGCTTCCCCAATAAAAAATTCATTGCAGAAGTAGAAAAACGATTTGAATTGTATAAGAAACATGCCATGACCGAGAATTTCGAAAACTACAATTGGTTTGAAAGACCGCAATGGACGGAGCCATGCGCGGTAATAGACTCCTTCATACTTTCAGCGCAATTGTGGCGAATTACCCAAAAAGAAATTTATATGGAAGATGCCCACAAAATTCTTTACAATGGTATGATGCATGAGCAAAGGCACAATGGAGGATTTGGTCCGAATACCTGCTCCGGTGTGGAAAACACCTACCTTCAAGTATCTGTAAATGAAGCTCATTGGTGCTGTACTATGCGCGGAGGAGAAGGCTTGGCAAGAGCCATACAGTTTATGTACTTTACACAAAAAGATAATCTTTTTGCAACTTTTTATCACTCTGGCAAAGCCACATTAAAACTGAACAATTCCAATATTACGATTTCACAAGACTCTTCGTATCCCTTAAAAGGATCAGTGGTTTTTAAAATAGTGGATTCAGAAATAAAACAAGCCATTAAACTTAATTTCTTTATTCCCTCCTGGACTTTTTTGCATGAAATTCATCTGAATGGTACAAAAGTAAAATTCACCAAGAAGCAAGGATTTGCCACAATCGAATTCATACCTTCGCAGGGAGATAAAATAGAGTTAAGTTTTGTTCAAGAAATTGAAAGCAAGATACTTCATAATTCCAATTCCATGAAAGGCTATCACAAATTTATGTATGGCCCGCTAGTTCTTGGATACGAAGGAGAAGAAGTAAGAATTCACGCCAATGCAAAAATCATTCCCGTTGAAAATGAAAAATTCAAAGTCCTTGAAATGCCCTATACACTTCGGCCTATCATGCACCTGATGGATCCCAAGGTATGGAAAGAAAATGATTATAAAATTCAAATGATTTTCAAAGATTAGGGATCTAATTATTCAGATTAAAATATGGTGACTAAATATGTAATCATTGTTGCAGGAGGATCAGGAAAAAGAATGAATTCGAGTCTCCCGAAACAGTTCATTGAGATTGAAGGGATTCCTATTTTAATGCATACTTTTTTTGCATTTCAAAAATTCAGCAATGATCTGGAGTATATTCTTGTTTTACCACAAGATCAAATGCGTTATTGGCTTGATCTGTGCCTTGACAAAAAATTTGATATTCCACACAAATTGGTTGCAGGTGGCAAAGAAAGATTTCATTCAGTTTCAAATGCATTGGAGTGGGTCGAAAAAAAATCATTGGTCGCTATTCATGATGGCGTTAGGCCATTGGTGAGTATTAAAACTATCGAAAATTGTTTTGAAACTGCATTAAGAATAGGCAATGCTGTACCGGTGATCGATGTGAATGAATCGCTCCGAAAATTAGAAGAGAATTCAAGTGTTGCCCTGGATCGAAAACTTTACAAAATAGTACAAACACCACAGATATTCGACAGCACAATTCTAAAAGAGGCCTACAAGGCAAAATATACAGATTATTTTACAGATGATGCTTCTGTTTTGGAATATGCAGGACATAATATCAATTTGGTTCATGGAAATACGGAAAACATTAAAATTACAAGTCCATTGGATTTGATAATTGCAGCGTACTATCTCAAAGGGAGTATTGCCAGTTAAATACTTTTCCGAAAAATCTCTAATCATCAAACGTAAGCAATTCTGATTTCCATGGAAAATCATTTGTTATTTTGAAAGAGTATTCTAATTTCGTCCTAAGTTTAATTCAATAAAAAAAAAACATGAAGAACACGAATCTTTTTAAAATTGTCACCCTAATATGTTTGCTGATTGCCTTTAGCTTCTGCAAAAATAAAACGACAAATCCAATCCAGACAGATAAGAATTCTTGCGATTGTCCTCCATCCAAGTACGAAGGTGGACAGTACTATAGTCAGTACTATGAGGATTATGTCCTTGCCTATGTTTTCGACACGATAAAAAGTGGCAAATACGTTGATGTAGGAGCTAATGATCCGAAAGAAAATAATATGACTTTATATTTCTATCAAAAGGGATGGAATGGAATTAATGTAGAACCGAACAAGGTTTTGTTTGAAAAAATAACGGCGGCTCGAACAAAAGATATAAATCTGAACATCGGCATTTCAGATTCATCAGGGGGCATGCCCTTTTATTATATTGAAGAATATGGAACTTCAACCTTCGATATAAACCAAAAGTTAGAATTGGAAAAATCTCATGGATTCAAATTCAATTCGATCAATATCCCCCTCAAACGCTTATCTGAGGTATTCATTAAAAATCCTATGAACATTATTCACTTTATGAATGTTGATGTTGAAGGATTTGAAAGGAAAGTATTACTGAGTATTGATTTTGAAAAAACAAGACCTATGGTTTTTTGTATTGAAGCAACATACCCTATGAGCGAAGAGCCAAGTGATAAATTGTGGAAAGATGTTTTTCAAAAAAATGGATACTTATTTGCAATGTCCGATGGTTTGAATCACTACTATGTTGACAAAAACAAACCTGAATTCATGGAGCGATTTGCTTTTATCAACATGTGTGTAAGTAAGAGTAAAATACAGAGAAAAGTTAAAATCAATGGTTTCAATAATTGGTAAAAACTCTTAATATCTCATGTTTTAAAACACAAGCTCTAAATGAAGCTTGTGTTTTTTATTTGAATAAATCTTCGTCTCTGATCAGCATCAATATAGAACTCTGATTTACAATATAATATTTTTCACTTTCAATCTCAATTTCCCAAGTTCCATTTTGAAGAAAGACTGCCAGATCACCCTCTTGCGCCTGAATGGGAACATACTTTACTTCATTTTCTTTCTTCTTCCAACTTTCTTCATATTCTGGCATATACGGAATCGGAAAACCCGGGCCGCATTTTACCACATAGCCTGTCTGGATCTTTTCCTTTTCCACCACATTGGGTGGAAGATATAAGCCGCTTTTGGTTCTATCTAAGGGCGATTTGGGTTTAATTAAAACCTTGTCGCCTATCATAATAAATTTTTTCAGTTCTTTCTTTTCTATCATATCCATTTTGCAAATTTAAATGCACAGCGCAAAGATATATTGCATTTTGGTTTTGACTATAAAGTAAAGTAAAAAATTATGATTGACTGTTACTTTTATGAATTTTAGAAAAAAGGCAAATACCCGGATATACAACTATCATTAATGCTTCAAACAGGGGGAAGTAAATAAATTTTAGAATCAAAAAACAAGACCTGTCATAGACTCTTGAGTGAAATAAATGCAACTTTCTCATCTGAATAAAATTTTAAACAAAAATATTAAGTCTCATTTATAAGACGTCAAAACCTTCATTTGGTTGCATCGATTTTATGACTATTTTTTTATTATTTTCAAAGTTCCGAATATATTATCCGGTGTTTGTTTATGCTGTACATTATCAAATACATAGCATTAATAAATCTGGGTTTGGAACAATTCAGAACTCATAGAAGTTTGGTTATTAGCTTTGTTGATAATAAAAAAAGCAATGAAAAGACAAAAAATCCTGAGAATTATTTATCTTTGTGCTCGTAAATGCAGTTCATTTATAAATTGGTTTTGAAGATTGAGTTTTGTCTTTCTTAAAAACAAATGCATTTTTTCAAATTATTAAAAAATCAAAATATTACGCTGTGAAAATAAATAACTATATCAAAGATTTACTTTATAAACATGATATTGTTGTCATTCCTGGTTTTGGAGGCTTCGATTTAGAATACTTTCCTTCTGAAACGAAAAACACCGCCGATGGCAAAGATATCCTGATGCCACCCTCTAAACAGTTAATTTTCAACAAATCGCTTACAGTTGATGATGGTATATTGGCCGATTATATTGCAGATTTGGGGAAAATTACCATCATGGAAGCTCGGGAATTAATCTCAGGTTTTGTCAAAGAAGCCTTTGAGAAAATCGAATTAGGCGAAAAAATTTATTTTGATGAAATTGGAAATGTTTTTTTATCAGAAAGCAAAGAGCTGGTTTTTGAACAAGATCCAAATTCAAATTTTTTAGTAGAAGCATTTGCATTATCATCCGTAGAAATGGAAACAGTAAACGAAAAAGAAACTCCCAAAAAACCCGTAGGAATAAAAAAAGGATACGTCATTTTGATCATTTCTGTGGTTGTTTTACTATGCTTGGCATATCCGGTGAAAATCTACATCATTGATCCAATGTTGCAAAAGAAAGAGCTGGCTCGGCTCATGGAAGAAATGAACAAATCAAATGAAAACGTAAGTCCAGACGATACCGACAACCTTGATCTTTCCGACAATAAAAAAGAGAATACAGACGTCAATGAAAACAAAGATCTGACGGATAATACGAAAAAAGACATCGTCAAAGAAGAATCAAAGAAAGAGGAAACCAAAAAAGAAGTGGTCAAAAAAGAAGTGGTTATTTCTAACCCTTCCGGTAACTATTTTCTCATTGCTGGTAGTTTTAGCGAACTCAATAATGCCAACAAACGTTTGTCTGAATTAAAAAATCAAGGATTTGAAGCCTATCTGCTGGAACGCGAAGCAAATTTATACAGAATTGCAGTTGGATCTTTCGACAAGGAAAGCGCAGCTAAAACCGAGATGAACAAAATAAATTCGGGGGGTAAACTCAAAACTTGGCTTTACAAGAAAAAATAGAATAGGATGACAGAAGCCCTGATCCAAATAAGTAAATTACTTAGCTTGGTTTTACGTCATAATCCTGGATTAATCAATATTAAGCTCGATCAGGATGGCTGGATTGAAACCAACATCCTGCTCGAAGCTTTTAATCAATATGGTAAGCTCATCGATATGGATGCGCTCGTTCAGGTTGTTCATGAGAATGATAAGCAAAGATTTGCATTCAATGAAGATCGAAGTAAAATACGTGCAAATCAAGGTCATACTATTGATTTGCAAATCAAATTCAAAATTGTACAACCCCCAGAAATCCTCTATCATGGAACATCGAAACGCTTTCTTGATTCTATTCTACAAAATGGATTAAAGAAACAAAAGAGACATCATGTTCACCTTTCAAAAGATAAAGAAACAGCTCTTAAAGTAGGGAAAAGACATGGAAAACCAATTGTAATTGAGATACTTACAGGCAAAATGCATGAAGCTGGTTATACATTTTACTTATCGGAAAATCAAGTTTGGTTAACAGAGTATGTTCCTGTAGAATTTCTGAAAGTTGAGCAAGAATAGAAAATGAGATCGTTAGACTTTTTTCCCAGAGAGTCTCTTTTGAAGCTGATGTACTATACTATGATACAAAATAAAAGATAGAGGTGCTAAAATCAGAAGCCAAGCCATTATTCCATTCAAAATGACAAATTGGAATTGAAAAAGTGCATTTGTAAAATCGCTGACAATCAAAGCTTTTACCTTAGAGATCAAACCTTGATATTGATCACCGGCAAATATTTTGTCCCCCAAAATTAAATATGGAGCAATCATTATAATTTGAACAGGTGCAAGAAGCCAACCAACAAATTGAATGAAAATAATATTCAACCGCAAACCCAATGCAACCAAAAAGCACAGAATAGTGGTAAAACCAAGCAATGGGCTTGCACCCAAAAAAAATCCCAGTGAAATAGTTAAAGCTATTCGATGGGGAGATTTTTCTTTCTCCAATTCTATAAGCATTCGGGTTTTTAGCTTGCTTAAAATATGCCGTGGATTTATTATCATTCGTTATGAATATTTTTTTTCAATTTTGTTTCAAAATTAAAAATGTTTTTACATTTACCGAATATATGGAATTATATTTCATATTGATATAGGATGCAACAAAACAAGGTATTACTATACTATGGATTGATTTTACCTCTTATTTTTCAGGCTCATACAGAACCTCATAAGGAGGAATCATAAAGGACGACAACAATTTTAGTATATTTCAATCAAGGATCTATTGTTCTAAACAAAAGCAGTTTATGTCTCAAAACCATTTTTTAGGATTTGATTTTGGCGCCGAAAGCGGACGTGCCATAATTGGAACACTTTCCGATGGAAAGTTAAGTTTAAAAGAAATTCATCGCTTTCCTACGGGATTTCTGTTGCTGAATGGAAAATATCAATGGAATGTTTACAGAATGCTTGAAGAAGTTATCAAAGCTCTTCGAATTTGTGTTCAGCAGGAAGGTATTCAGCCCGAATCTATAGGGATTGATACTTGGGGGGTTGATTATGGTTTAATTGCATCGGATGGCTGTCTTCTGGGATTGCCCTATTCATACAGAGATCCAAGAACAGATACCGCCATGGACGAGTTTTTCAAAATCATGCCAAGAGAAAAACTTTATGAAAAAACGGGTATTCAGTTCATGCAATTCAACACAATATTTCAACTTTTTGCAGCGAAAAGAGACCTATGTCCTATGCTGGCAAATGCCGAAGATTTATTGTTCATTGCAGACTTGTTCAACTATTTTCTTACAGGAGTAAAAAAGAATGAATTTACCTTTGCAACAACCTCTCAGCTTTTTAATCCCAAAATCATGAACTGGGATTCTGAATTGATAGAAACATTAAAGGTGGATCCTAATTTATTCAGCCAAATTATTTACCCGGGCGAAATCATAGGTGAACTTAAAGAAAACTATCGAATAGAAACAGGAATGAATGCTGTTCCTGTGGTTGCAGTTGCTACGCATGATACAGGTTCTGCCATTGTTTCTGTCCCGGCATTTGGTTCCGATTTTGCTTATATCAGCTCTGGAACCTGGTCGCTGATGGGATTAGAAAACTCCGAAGCTGTAATTACACCAGCGTCATTAGCCAATAACATTACCAATGAAGGTGGCGCATTTAATACATGGCGTTATTTGAAAAACATCATGGGGCTATGGCTGATTCAACAAACCCGGAAAGCCTGGTTGAAAGAAAAAGAATATTCCTATCCTGAGTTAGTTCAAATGAGTCAGAATGCTCCTGCTTTTTCTTCATTGATAGATCCAGATGACCATTCTTTTATGCGTCCCGATGATATGCCTGAAGCAATTCGAGAATTCTGCAGAAAAACAGGACAGGCTGTTCCCGATACAAAGGAAAAAATTGTGAGGATCATTTTTGAAAGCTTAGCGCTTAAATATAAATATACCTTGAATCAATTGGTCGAATCAAGTCGAAGAGATATTCGTAAAATTCATATTATTGGTGGAGGAACTCAAAATGAATTGCTCAACCAATATACAGCAAATGCTTGCGGTTTACCTGTAATTGCCGGACCAGCCGAGGCAACTGCCATTGGCAATATTATGGTTCAAACCTATGCCCGTGGTTTTGTAAAATCATTGGATGAAATCAGGCAAATTATTCGTAACTCTTTTGAATTGAAAGAATTCTTGCCTCAAGATTCAAATGCATGGAAGGAAGCTTACGAAAAGTTTATCACTCTTGTAAAATAAATAATTTAAATACTCTAATTTTTAAAGAAAATGGACAAATCCACAAAAATCCAAAAAGCATACGAAGCTGCAAAAGAGCGCTATGCAGAATTAGGTGTCAATACCGAGGAGGTTTTGGAAAAACTCTCAAAGTTATCCATATCATTGCATTGCTGGCAAGGTGACGATGTTGGAGGCTTCGAAACGTCAGGCAAGACTCTTGATGGTGGAGGTATTCAAGTAACAGGTAATTATCCTGGAAAAGCCAGAAATATTGATGAATTGAGAGCCGACATCGATAAGGTTGTTTCTTTGCTTCCCGGAAATAATAGAATAAACCTCCATGCAAGCTATGGAGATTTCAATGGTAGTTTTCCAGATAGAGACAAAATCGAAAGCAAACACTTTCAATCGTGGGTCGATTGGGCAAAAAATTCGGGTGTAAAAATCGACTTCAATTCTACTTTATTTTCCCACCCAAAATCTAATGATGGATTTACTCTTTCAAGCAAGGATAAAGAAATAAGACAATTTTGGATCAATCACGTAGATCGTTGTCGCGATATTAGTGCATTTTTAGGCAAAGAATTGGATACAACCTGTATTCATAATATTTGGATTCCTGATGGTTGCAAAGATAGCCCTATCGACAGAATAGGACACCGTCGATTGCTGAAAGAATCTCTGGATCAGATTTTTACAAAAGAAATCAATCCCAAATATATGAAAGATGCCATCGAAAGTAAATTATTTGGAATTGGTAGTGAATCTTATGTTGTTGGTTCACACGAATTCTATTTGAGTTATGGTATCCTGAACAAAAAAATCGTAACCTTGGATCTGGGTCACTTCCATCCTACCGAATCTGTGGCAGATAAAATTTCTTCCCTTCTTTTATTTTCTGAAGAAATAATGCTACATGTGAGCAGGGGCGTTCGTTGGGACAGCGACCACGTTGTGATTCTTAATGACGATATAAGAGCTTTGGCCGAGGAAATTATTCGTTGCAATGCCTTGGACAAAGTTTATGTAGGTCTCGATTTCTTTGATGCAAGTATCAATAGAATTGGTGCTTGGGTCGTTGGAACTCATTCCACATTGAAAGGATTCTTGTGTGCAATGCTTCAACCTTACAACCAACTTTTGCAATACGAACTGAAAGGACAAAATTTTGAAAGATTGGCATTACTGGAAGAATGCAAAACACTACCCTTTGGTGCTGTTTGGCATTACTATCTGCTGAAAAATAATCTTCCTGTGGCCGAAGATATTATTGCCAATATTCAACAATATGAAAAAGATGTTTTAAGCAAACGATAATTTGCTTTTTATATCTAATTTAGTGTCGTTTGTATTTATTTTCAAATAATTTTGAAATGAAACAAACGACATTCTTTTTTCAATTTTGGGAACATGGCTGTAAAAGATATATTGATAAACTTTGTGCAAGACTTGCGATCGCTTTTCTTTCCAGAATTATGCTTGGTTTGTAGCACCTCTCTCATTCAAGATGATCATTTTGTTTGTGCCAAATGTATTTCGGCCTTACCCAAAACCCATTTCCATCTGGATGATGAGAATCAGGCTGCAAAGGTTTTTTGGGGAAGGGTAAATTTAAAGAATGTTACTTCTGCCTATTATTTTAGAAAGAATAGCCCTGTACAAACCATTGTGCATGAATTGAAATATCGAGGCAAAAAAGAACTGGGGCATTATTTCGGGCAAATCCTTGCTCATGATTTAAAGAAAAGTGAAAATTGGAATAACTTCGATTTTGTTGTACCTGTTCCTTTGCACAAAAGAAGATTATTGAAGCGAGGCTATAATCAAAGTGAATGGCTTTCGAAGGGAATTGCAGAAGTTCTAGAGAAACCTCTAAAAACAGATATACTCGTAAGGGATAAGTACAATCTCACCCAAACCAAGAAAGATAAAGCGCAAAGATGGGAAAACGTTGAGGGAATTTTTTCGGTTGAAAAGGGCGTGGATTTATCAAATAAAAATATATTGCTGGTAGATGATATTGTTACAACCGGCAGTACAATTGAATCTTGTGTAAATGCATTGAATAAAGCCGGTTGTACATCCATAAGCTTGGCAACATTGGGTTTTGCATCAGGATAAACCCTTATTTATCAAATGAAATCAGGATTTCTCCTTTTTCCACTGCCGTTCCTTTTTTACAATTGATTTTTTTAATCTTTCCATCGATAGGTGATTTGAGAATGTTTTCCATTTTCATGGCTTCCAAAACAACAAGATTATCACCTTTGGCAACAATATCGCCTTTTGCAACAAGAATTTTAACCACAAGCCCCGGCATGGGAGCTTTCAGTTCTAAAATTTTGGAGCGAGAATCAGCAATTCCCATTTTCTTGAGCAGAACATCAAATTCATTTTTAATTTCAACTTGATATTCAACCTCGTTGATTTTTATGACAAATTTTTTCTCTGCAATATTTGCATCAATAATATCAATATTATAGGAAATATTATCTTTCAACAAATGAAAAGCATCTTGTTTTAATTCGACCAGATCGAGTAAAAAATTTTCGCCATTGATTTTACCTGTTTCGTTCTTTTTATCGTCGAATTCTATATTGTATTCCTTCCCGTTTACTAAGGCTGTGAGCATATTTATCTATGATTTCTTGTTAACATTCAAAATAAAGTGCAAAAATACAATTTTTCACAACTCTTCGTCTATAATTTTAGTTTTTTGGCTGAAAAAGAAATATGCCAGTACCAAAAAATGAGGACAAAAAGTTAGAGTGATGAATGGAGTTTTATTTTCAATTGCCCAAATTCAATATTCCTAAAACAACGCAAACCATTATGCTGCATTTTTTCTAAATAATGCTAACAAACCATCAATCAATACACCAAATTGAAGGTACGCCGTTTGAGTGGGTCAGCGAAGATAATGGATGGAGTAATTTCTTGCCGGCCAATATAATTGATAGATCTAAGAACCGAAGATAAATCCCATCATACTGCATTGAATAAACGGAATAAACGTTAAAAGAACTGTCAAGAAGAGTCCAAAGTATTGCATGTTGTTTTGACAATTTAACCGGTAGAGTGCAAGTCTATGAAATTTAATTCAATAGTTTATTAATTTCGTAACTAATCCAAAAACCTGTTTCGAGCGGTTTATCAAATTGAATCCAGCATTTAGGCAAATATGAACTATTAATTTTCCAAAATCCATCCTTTTGTTTTTTTGAACGAAGATAATCTTTTGATGAATTACAGCGATTATCTGTATCTAAACAGTTATGCTTTAGCAATTTAAGTATCTCAATTATATTTGTTTTGTATGAAAAAGGATAAGTCAGTTTGGTAATGTCTTTCGTTATGGGGTATCCGATTGATTGACGAATATAAACCTGATGATCAAGAATATAATTTAATCCTTGCACAAGTTTATTCTCAACCTTTTCTTTTATAATGTAATCAGAATGTTTTTTGTAATCCGATAGTGCAATCATCGCCTTTATAATCCCAATATAACAGGGAGTTGTTTGCATACATCCGCCATATTTTAATATCCGTGAACCTGTCCAGTTATTTTTTGCTCCTCGCTCAAGGTTCTGATATTTTAAAATCCATTCTATTCCTTTTTCAATGTAGTCTTTGCCAACATAATCCATTCGTATCAAAATGCTTGTTATCATTGAATTATAGCAAGATAAAATATCATCACTTTTCCCCGTAATAGAGAAACCATAATCACAAAATGACAAATCAGCAAGTTTAATAATCCATTTTTGAACTCTCTCAAGTCGATGTGCAAATGGTATTTCTGCAATTTCTGTCATTCTGTTAAGTAGGTTTAAAATATCAAAGTCAAAATCGGTCAACAATTCTTTTACAATCTTGGATTTGTCAAGATAATCAATTGCTTGACTGAAATCCTTAATTTCTCCTGAGTCAACTTTTTGTTTTAATATCAATGCTGTATCCATGTAAATACTGTTTTTTAATATTAAACCCAATAAAAACCAACAATACGAAGTGCGGGCTTTTGCTTTAAAAATTGTACAACCAATCTAATGGCACAAAACCTGTAAAACTGTTCCATGTTTCAAATTCCGGAAGCCAGCATGGTAGCTTGTTGCACGTTGGCTGCATTAAAACAATTATTTATTTATCTATCAAGATGCTCAGCCAAATCTTATAAACGACTAATTTACTTTATAACGCAATAACCTTACTTCAAACAAATTAGTACAACTCAGGTATGAGTATTAATCAAGTACAACTCCAATGTTTTTGGCAAAATAAGCATCATGATATCTAAGATTCCAAGGATAACTAAGTTGTGGCGTAATTTTGGCAGTTAATCTCCTACCTAAAACATCAAAGTTTCCTGCTGGAACAATAATACTTTTATACCCCTCTTCCATTATTGTTGATATAATCAATATCATATCTGTTGCAATATTTACACGCCTGCGATATAATGTATCGGTAAAGTTGCTCTGAGAGAAAAAAAATTCACCTTTTGGATTTACCAACAGACATTGGTAAGTATTCTAAACTATTGTTTTATCAATATTAGAATTGTCATCCTTTGTGCAATAACTTAATAATAGAATTGCGCTAAACCATAAAACTAATTTTTTCATCTTGTTTTAATTTATTGTTAAACATAATTTTGATAGAAGAAAGTAGCGTAGTTTTCATAAGCTATTTATAAAATGATTGTCTATAATATTTTACTTCTTGAATTTGACATATAATTTATCGTTTGATATTTTATTACGTTTATTTGTTGTTCTTTGCAATGGGGTTGCATGTAAACGACTGATATAAAATGATATAAAAACTTAATGTTGTTACTTTACTTTGACAAATTATATGTATTATTTTTCCGATATGATGCAAAAATTACCTTATAGGTTGCGTATATTTTTTTCGGACTGTAACCCTTATTGGCTATAGTTGGCGAAATATGACTTAACTTATTTATTATAATTAATTTACATCAATTAATTCAGTAGTAATTTTCAAAATACAATTAACTGCCCCTTTTCCCACCGGTCAGCTTAGTCTTTGCCTAATTAGTTTTCAGGAAGAATAAACACCGGTAGGTCTTAAAGACGCTTCCGGGTTGCGGGAATTTAAAACCCAGCAAAGAATTATTCGGTTTTAATACAACGAAATTTTCAAAAAAATACCTATCTTTGTACTACGAATCAAAAGAAGATTGCTATATGTATCTCGCTCCACTAAATTACTACAGGTTTTATAAAAGAGTCTTTTCCCTGACGCATATTGCCAAGCGGTTTTTGGAAGATTTTCTGGGGCAAACCATTGATCATATTGAACCCTTAGAAGTTCACCATAGCGTTACCAATGATGATAGCAAGATTGAGTTTGATTTCCACTGCACCATTGGCAATAGCGAAGTAATCATAGATATGCAGCAGTGGTACAAAAAAAGATTTTTACGAACTGTGTCTTTTGTTTTGTGAAGCAAAACTTAATAGTATAGGCAAAAGCGGTGAAGATAAAATTGTAAAGCGAGAAGAATTACTTTTAATAAAAACACAATTAGAAGAAAAGATAAAAGTGGTTTAACAGTTACTTTTATTTATTAATCCTTTTCTCCCACTTGGCTGGGTTTTCATGTGTGCAGAAAACCGCTTTGATACTCACAGTTTCCTGGCTATGTAATAACGGAATGCAAAGGAGGTGTAATTTCTTTGCAGGAGGCTGAAATGCTTGTCAACAGTGTTATAAAACCTTTTTCCAAGTCCGGGCTTGCAAGAATTGTAATAATCAATAGCGCTTTGAATATCATCGAAAGCTTCGGGTTCAATATCAATGACAAATCTTCTAAGCATCTCAGACTTTTAACTTATGCTTAACTTCATCCCATTTGAGCAATCGGGAAGGGGCGGTCTCACTTGCCTTCATACGTTTTCTCACAATGTTTTTATGATCCTCTGAGATTGTGTATTCATCGATGTCCTCAGTTTCTGTCAATACCTCTTTAAGTTTTGTTTTTTCCTTTGGCGATAGCTGTCTAACAATATCGACTACTTGATTAAAACTGAGCGGCACGTTTAATTGTATATGTTGGGTATTCATAATCAAAATACTAATTGTTGAATTCTACTCTTAATAAAAGCATCAATATACAAAATTACAAATTTAAATTAAGAATAGATCAAGTTTTATGAAAAAATTTAAATTTTAGTTTCAAATCTTTTTTATATTTCAGTTATTGAATATTTTCTGAAAAACCAAGACCCTTATTATATTCTTGATTTTTGTTCTTTGATATCAAGACATAAAGCACATGAATTGTGAAAAGCAAATATTCCTTGATTGATTTTGTGCAAAGTGAGACCTTCATTCTTCCGGCAGGACAATGAAGCGTAAAGAAAACTTTTTATTATAGAACGCAGATAACACAGATTTTCAAACACAGAAAAAACGGATTTTAAAAGAAAAAATCAGTATTTTTCCGCGTTGCATTGCATCCGTTTTATCTGCGTTCTATCTTTGTTCATCCTTGTGCTCTTCGTGGTTAAATAAAAAAAACTTCCATAAAACCCCGAATTTTGAAAATCGACAAAAAGGATGTATTTTTGTAAAAATGATAAATGATACATCAATGCCAAAGAAAAAGAAAAAATCAGAAACCCAGGAAGTAGGAAAATATATTAATCCATTTACCGATTTTGGATTCAAAAAGATCTTCTTAGGGCAGCAACACCATTTGACGAAGTTGCCAAATATTACAAATTCGAATTAATAGATGTAGATTTAGATATTAGCGCTGAAACAAAAAAGATTTTTAGCTTGAATGTAAAATATATTTATAAATGAAATTAGTTATGTGTTTAATGGTTAAAATTGATGAACTAGTGTATTTTGGTATTCGTTTTGATTGGAATGATATAAATAAAAACAATTCCGTAGTTGAATTTATCAATTTGTTAGACGAAGAAAAGTTCGATTACCTTAGAAATACATTTATTCCTAATCAGGAAGAAAAAATACGACTAATAGAACTGTTTGATAAAAAAATAGAATTCACTCTCCAAAATAGAAATTTAGATGAACCAAATTATTGGTTTTCTAAACGAATCAATTTCCCTACCCGCAATTTTATTTGGAGGAATGGAATTGTAACTATTTATAGACATACTGTCGAATTATACATTGGTAATTTACTTTCTCTTTATGAAGAATTGCAAAATGCTTATGAAAATAAAACGAATATCTATTTTGATTTTTTTAACGAAGACTTAATTCAACGAAAAGGTAACAGAAAATTATATCAAACGATTGATAGTTACTTCTGGGAGTATTGGGAGAGAAAAAACATTAAGAAAATAAAGATGAAAGAAATGGCAAAGTCTTTAAAAATGCCTTTTGTTGAATTAAGTAGAATACTATTATTGTTTCAGGAGACTGGCTTAGTAAGGATTTTAGACAATGATGTTGTAACGTTAACCCCAAGAGGTCATCATATATTATTACATCCTTCAATATCTAGTTATGGAGATTAAAATAATCATGCTTAGGCTGTGCCGACTGTGCCTAAGTCTATTGTATGTCTGTATATTACATCCTAAATTACATATTTCAAATAATAAATCATCTCCAAAATATCGCAGCAAAATTTTAAAAATATTTGGATGATGAGACTAAAAGCTTAAAATTCCAAAATTTCTATTCCCACATAAATCCACAAACCCCAAATCAATGCACCCTATCGAAGGTAAACCGCTAGAGAAAATAATGGATTGTGTAATTCCTTAGTGGCCATAATAATTGACAGATTTGCTTTAATGATCAATTATAAATGGTTAATGAAAAACCTCAATAAAATTGAATATATCATAAGGCTCTGGAATTGTGAAAAGCAAATATTCCTTGATTGATTTGTTTTGTGCAAAGTGAGACCATCATTCGTTCGGCAGGACAATGAAGCGTCAAGAAGACTTTTTATTATGGAACACAGATAACGCAGATTTTCAAACACAGAAAAAACGGATTTAAGCAAAAAAATCAGTATTTTTCTGCGTTGCATTGCATCAGTTTTATATGCCTTCTATCTTTGTGCATCTCGTATGTACACTTCGTGGTTAAAAAAAACTTACCATAAAAACCCCGAATTTTGAAAATCGCCAAAAAGGATGTATTTTTGTAAAAATGATAAATGATACATCAATGCCAAAGAAAAAGAAAAAAAATTATGTGGAAATAGAGAATCTGCTAAAATTACAAGTGTAGATGAGTTAGATAATAAGCAGGTAGAAATCAAAGACAGTTATTTTTTCTTTGCTCAATGGCAAGGTTATAACTTTTTCTTTTTTGATTGTGCTGAAGGTAAAGAAGCCCCCCCTGTTTATTTATTAACAGATTCTCCAAGTATATCTTTATACAAGGCTACATTTACTGATTTTGTAAAAGATGAAGGATTAAAACCTCTTTTAGTATTTACAAAAGTCACTCTTAAATATCAGATTTTCCAGTCTTTTCCGTCCAAATCTTTGGGTTACGGCTTGTACTGATAACGGCCAACACTTCCACGGTTTTTGTTTCTTCGTTAATAAAGAAATGAGCCATGTACGAGAATTTATTTACCAGTAGGCAACGTATTTCTTTGTAGCGTATGGCGCAAACATGCGGGTTTTTTTCTAGGCCGTCAATTTGGTTAATGGCTGTTTTTTGGAACTTTTCACCTAAACCAATTTGCTTTTCGTTGTACCAATCGGAAATTTTTTGAATATCGGCCAAAGCTTCTGGTTCGATTTTAACTTTATACTTCATCAGGCTTTCAGCGTTTTTTTGGCTTCATCCCAATCCAATAGCCTTTTGGGGTTGGTGCGTACTTTTTCAAAACGCTGCATCACCAATTTTTGGTGTTCTTCTGGGATACCATAAACATCGGCTTCTTTTTTAAAGGCATAATCGAGCATGCTCTTAATGGCATGAATAAGGTTCACATCGTTTACCTGTTTAAATTGCTCTATTATAATTGCTTTTTCGACTTGTACGTTCATAATGGTAATTTTTTGTTATACTGCAATGTTACTTTGAATTTGAATTTTAGAAGAAATGCATCCATTAAGGCAAATATATGCCCTTTATCTTCATCGCTAAGCTTTTGAATGTACTGGATAAGGTTTTCATTGACTTTTTCCAAAATCAAATCGTTAGCTAAAATTGTAGATACAGATTGTAGAAGAACTTAAATACTTGTTGTACAAAATTACAAAATTATATTTTAAATATTTAAGTTTTATGAAAAAGTTCAATATTTAATTTCTTTTCTTTTTTAATGACTTTATCCATAGAACTATATCCTTTATAAGCATTACTGAAAAGCCCCCAAAGTACCACAAAAGGCAATAAGAAAAAATTCATTCCTTGTCCAACTCAAGGAATCTAATTGAATATTTCACTTGGTTTAGCAATAGCCAAAAATGTGAGATTAGTTGTGTGCAAAGTGAGACCTTCATTCTTCCGGCAGGACAATGAAGCGTCAAAATGACTTTTTATTATGGAACGCAGATAACACAGATTTTCAAACACAGAAAAAACGGATTTAAGAGAAAAAATCAGTATTTTTCTGCGTTGCATTGCATCAGTTTTATCTGCGTTCTATCTTTGTGCATCCTTGTGGTCTTCGTGGTTAAAAAATTACTTACCATAAAAACCCCGAATTTTGAAAATCGACAAAAAGGATGTATTTTTGTAAAAATGATAAATGATACATCAATGCCAAAGAAAAAGAAAAAATCAGAAACCCAGGAAGTAGGAAAATATATTAATCCATTTA
>Ga0316608_1000018_pt1 | contig 87338 bp, 62 predicted proteins | sample MIS2016152B_MG_FD_207673 | JGI IMG/M metagenome (GOLD analysis project Ga0316608, IMG submission 207673) | Microbial mat bacterial communities from Middle Island sinkhole, Lake Huron, Michigan, United States - MIS.2016.152B | ecosystem: Environmental > Aquatic > Freshwater > Lake > Sediment... | reverse complement strand
TTTCATGCCAAAACACATCGGCCAATATCCCTGCATGCGACAATTGCATTTCGCCATTTGTAACATGGCCAAAATAATGTTCACGGTTATGCGTGCAGATGGTGATAAAATATGCACCAGCCCAAGCGTAATCCCAAATTTTCCATCGTGCAGATGGTGTGCGGTATTTATTTTGAAATTTGTCGGTCATCGTTTTTAATGATATGGAATCTGTATTATTTGCCTGTCCATTTCAACCATTGCATGTAGGTACGTTCCATGCAGGGACGTTGCCAGTTGCGGCGTTATGTGTAGGGACGTTACCCATTGCGGCGTTCCATGTAGGGACGTTACCCATTGCGGCGTTATGTAGGGACGTTGCATGCAACGTCCCTACAATCCTACATTTCATATAATTCGATACAAATAATTGTATCAATTTTTTATTCACACAAATATACAAAAATCTGTAAATACAATAGCAATGATTTCGAAAAAATTTTGGGGCGTTACCCATTGCGTTATGTGTAGGGACGTTGCATGCAACGTCCTGCATGCAACGTCCCTGCTGCATGCAACGTCTGCATTTAATATATGCCTTGTCAAGCCTGACAAAGGACTTATTCGGTGAGAATAAGTGCCTTGTTAAGCTTGACAAAGGACTTATTCCATGAGAATAAGTGCCTTGTCAAGCTTGACAAAGGACATATTCCATGAGAATAAGTGCCTTGTCAAGCTTGACAAAGGACATATTCCATGAGAATATATGCCTTGTAAAGCCTGACAAAGGACATATTCCATGAGAATAAGTGCCTTGTTAAGCTTGACAAAGGACATATTCCGTGAGAATAAGTGCCTTGTTAAGCTTGACAAAGGACATACTCCGTGAGAATATGTGCCTTGTTAAGCTTGACATGATGCATAATCTTTGTGAAAATGTGCTTTGTTAAGCTTAACAAAGAGCATATTCTCCACTGAAACTTCATTTTTAAGCAAATATTTATTAACAATGTCATCTTAGTAACACACGCAGCAGGGATGCAAGCTAACTTCTTTTTTTTGCACAACGCATCTAATTTACAGTCATTATGACACAAATACTTACTTGAGTTCGATCAAAACCTGACAAAATGACTTTTTTATGCGCATTGACGCTATTAATTTATAGATCTACAACTGATATTAATAAAGTTATGAACAGGGATGCTTATTTTTATTGCATAATTGAACTGTTCATCAAAGGAGTATTCACTATAAAATCGTAATTCAATTTTGGAATATACCTGATTAGTTATTACAATTGCAATTCGAATATACTTATTTATAATAAGTCATGCATCGTTTACAAATAATTTATCAAATATAGTGTAATTAAAATTTTGAAAGGTATGGAAAATGAATTGCAAGTAGAACAAGCTGTCGATGTTCAGGAAGAATCCTTGGCAACACCTAAACAAGGCAATGAACTGGTAGAAAACACAAAGAAGAAAGTTATCACAAAGTTGTTGCCCACTTCCGATTTGGATTTATATGTGGTAGCAAAATCGGCCTGTGCGAAATGGAAAGAAACGCCAGAAATAAAGCTGATATGGAAAGATGTTGAAGAGTTTGAAGCAGAAGTGGACAATTTTGCCCTTTCGCTGGAAAGCAAGAAAAACACCGGAGCTTCAAGAACGCCGCTTTCTAAGAAAATTAGCATGCTCAATAAAACCATAGATCATTTGCTTATTCACATTAAGGATTCACTCAAGGATAAATACGGGAAAGAATCCTATCAGGCATATTTTCCCGAGTTTGGCATAGTGTATAATACAAACTCTTTTCGGTTGCCCCGCGACACACAGGAAAGAAAACAAGCCCTCAATATGCTTGTAAGCGCACTAACCCGCCATCAATTGGATGGGCGAAACAGCCAGTTGAGTGTTTGGCAAGCATTAAAAGATGAATTTGAACAATATGTAAGTGAAACTTCTCAAAATGTTTCCAATTCATCAAAATTCACGGGCGATAAAAAAATGATACGACCTGCGATCAAAAAGTCGCTTGATAGCCTGGCACTCCTTATCAGAGCCAATTATCCCGAGAATTACGACAGCGTATTGCGCATGTGGGGTTTTTTGAAAGAAAATTATTAAACAAATGTAGGGACGTTGTATGCAACGTCCATTAAACAAATGTAGGGACGTTGCATGCAACGTCCATTAAACAAATGTAGGACATTGTATGCAACGTCCATTAAACAAATGTAGGGACGTTGTATGCAACGTCCATTAAACAAATGTAGGGACGTCGTATGCAACGTCCATTAAACAAATGTAGGACGTTGTATGCAACGTCCATTAAACAAATGTAGGGACGTTGCATGCAACGTCCATTAAACAAATGTAGGGACGTTGTATGCAACGTCCATTAAACAAATGTAGGGACGTCGTATGCAACGTCCATTAAACAAATGTAGGAACGTCGTATGCAACGTCCATTAAACAAATGTAGGGACGTCGTATGCAACGTCCATTAAACAAATGTAGGACGTTGTATGCAACGTCCATTAAACAAATGTAGGACATTGTATGCAACGTCCATTAAACAAATGTAGGACATTGTATGCAACGTCCATTAAACAAATGTAGGGACGTTGTATGCAACGTCCATTAAACAAATGTAGGACATTGTATGCAACGTCCATTAAACAAATGTAGGACATTGCATGCAACGTCCATTAAACAAATGTAGGACATTGCATGCAACGTCCATTAAACAAATGTAGGACGTTGTATGCAACGTCCATTAAACAAATGTAGGGACGTTGCATGCAACGTCCCTACATTCAACATCCCAACGTCCCTACATGCAACATCCCAACGTCCCTACATGCAACATCCCCACGTCCCTACCCCAAATCAAATTATTTTTCATAAACTTACAATTTACGCCAATTTTATTCGTAGTGTTTACATACCTTTCTAATTGCTGAAACACATCACAATAATCCTATTTAATTAACAATTAACACTAAACCTATTGCTATGAAAAGCTTTTCTATCTTTCTGGGGATAGCTTTGTTTATGCTTTTTCAATTCAAAGCATATTCTCAGACTATTATTGACGCAGGCTCCGACCAAACTGTTTGTCAGAGTTATGCTGAATTGAGCGGATCTGAACCACCCGCTACAGCAAGCTTAGCTTTGTGGACATGCGAAAACCCTGCTGTAACTATTGAAATGCCCTCTAACCCCCACACCCGAGTGAGCTCCCTTACGCCGGGTATCAACATTTTCCGTTGGGAGTTTTCCATTGATGGAATGGTCTATAAGGATGAAGTGGCCATTTTTTGTAACCGCACACAAGTAAATGCTGGTATGGATATTACGGTTTGTGGTAGTTATGCACAACTGTCTGCCATGACAAACGGCGCAGGAACAGCTAACTGGGAAGCCCTTGGAGGAAGCGCTATTATTACCACAGTAAACAACCCAATGACCCTTGTTACCAATCTTTCGCAAGGCATGAATCTTTTCCGGTGGAATGTGAACCTAAATGGATGTATATCATCCGATACGGTTATGGTAGAAGCAAATATCTTATCGGCCAATGCCGGAGCAGACATAAGTACCTGCGGAATGACACAACTCAAAGCTTTGCCCGGTCCTTCTTTTTCTACCGGAGAATGGCGGGTGCTGAGTGGCGATGCAATGATCGATAATAAATACCTGTATAACACCCACGCTACTTTCAGCCAAACCGGAAAAACGGTTTTGCAATGGATGCTTGTACAAGGAGCTTGTATTGCGACCGATGTGGTTGAAATTACCAATCACCTTATTGTGGCCGATGCCGGTCCCGATTTGAATATTTGTTCCGATCAGATAGACTTGCAAGCTTTTGTTCCGGGAAATATTGCTTTGGATCAAAGTCAATGGAGCGTAGTTGCAGGAAGCGCTGTTTTACTCAATCCGAACAATGCCGCTACTCTTGTTACAAATCTTTCACCTGGAATGAATTCTTTCCGATGGACAGTCAAAAAGGATATGTGTGTATCCAGCGATGCCATTGTTGTTACTTGCGATCAATTAAAAGCTTTTGCCGGTCCCGACATTCAGATTTGTGGCGATGTGGCCGAATTACAAGCTCCCGCACTTCCATTCGGAGCAACGGGATATTGGCGTATTCAGGAAGGTTCGCCTTCTGCTGTTTTGGACAATCCTTCCAGCCCCAATACTTTTGTAAGAAACCTTGAATCCGGTACCACCAAAGTCGTTTGGTCAGTTAGTAAAAACGGATGCATAGACGAAGATGAACTGGTCATAGTCAACAACATTGTGAATGCACAGGCAGGAGAGGATTTTACGATTTGTGGTAATACTGCATATTTGTCTGCCAATATCCCCAAAATGGGTGTTGGAAATTGGACAAGAATCACTGGAAGTTCTATCATAGAAAACCCCACACAGTTCAATTCAAAAGTTATTGATCTGTCACCGGGTATTCATATTTTCCGTTGGAATATTAATAATGCTGCTTGTCTTTCTTCGGACGAAATAAGGATTACCTCCATGGTGGGCACTATTATACCTGCCAATGCGGGAGTCGATCAAACTTTATGTACTTCCAATGCTTCATTAAATGCCAACGATCCGAACCCAAATAGCGGCTCATGGAGTGTGGTGAGTGGAATGGGTATTTTTGTAAATCCATTAGGCTTTAATACTACGGTAACCAGCTTAGCTCCCGGAATGAATATTTTGCGATGGAGTATTTCCAATGGAAACTGTAGTAGTTCTGATGATGTAATTATTACTTCAAACCAAGTATATATTGATGCAGGAATGGATCAAACGGTTTGCACCGGAACCATGGAATTGAAACCCTTTGCACAGGGAGTTCCGATAGGAGCCACTTTTCTCTGGACAAAATTAGCAGGCAGCGGAACAATCACTAATCCAAGTGCAAAAAATACCTCGGTTACTTTAGGGGCAGGAAGCAATGTATTTCGATTGAGTGTTATGAATGGCGGCTGTACAACAAGTTCCGATATAAGTCTGAATTATGAAAAGCTCAATGCAAATGCAGGGGCAGATCAAACGATTTGTTCTAATGTTACCACTCTGAGTGCTTCACCGGCAGGAGGGTATTGGTCTGTGCTCAAGGGTTCGGGTGTGTTTATGGATATGAATGTAAGCAACACCAGTGTATCGGCTCTGTTGCCGGGCGAAAACCAATTTGTGTGGACTGTTACAGGAAGCAATTGCATGGAATCTGATGTGGTTTCTATTTTTTCCAATTATGTGGGTGCTGCTTACGCTGGCGATGACATTGAGGTTTGTGAAGATTCTTGGCAATTAGGTGGAAATTTGCCTATGTACGGAATGGGTCAATGGTCTGTTATTACAGGTGGAGGAATGTTCGCTAATCCCACAATGGCAAGTACTAACGTAAATGGGCTTAGTGCCGGAACCAACGTTTTGCGATGGACGCTAACACAAAATGGCTGTACAACTTTTGATGATGTCATCATTACAAAGCTTGGTCAAACCGCCAATGCGGGTACAGACCAAACGATATGCTCAGGAGTTGCCTCCTTGAACGCTGCTGCCCCAACTGCGGGAGCTACAGGTTATTGGATTTCAAGTGATAATAATGTAACAATCACAAGCCCCAACAATAACAATACCACAATAACCAACCTTCCCCAAGGCACAATCCGCCTCACTTGGCAGGTTATACATAATTCATGCTTTACAAGCGATGAAGTAATGATCACCAACAATATGGTTGCAGCTTCAGCAGGAAATGATTTTGATGCATGTGAAGCCATCGTAAGACTAAAAGCCGAAAAACCAGAATTTGGAGTGGGTAGTTGGTCAAAACTATCCGGAGGCACAGCAACTTTTTCCAATTCTGCTGATCCAGCTCCTTTAGCAACCTTAACAACACAGGGAGTTTATACTTTCCGCTGGACGGTTATCAAGAATGCTTGCATGGCCACAGATGACATCTTGATCAATTACAATAATTTTACTGTCAATGCAGGAATGAATCAGACAGTTTGTACGCAAAGCGCTACGCTGAATGGCAACGATCCGACTGTGTTCTCCGGCAGCGGTCATTGGACAAGTCTTACACCGGGTGTGTATTTTACGAACCCAGGTATATACAATACGGTTGCAAACAATCTTCAACCCGGCAATAATCAAATCATCTGGAACGGAATCAAAGGGGGATGCTTTAAATCAGATGAAGTTATCATAACATGTAACGAAGCAAATGCCTATATTGATAATACCAGCATGAGTTTTTGTGGATTGTCTGGCAAAGTTAGCGCTACGGCAAATATGACAGGAACAGGTCTTTGGACAAAAATAAGTGGACTGCCAACGCTCGTTATCAGTGAGCCAGGCAATTTTTCTACCGGAATAAGCACATCGAACTATGAAACAGGTGTACTCCGTTGGACTGTCACGAATGGTGCATGCACCTCATACGATGATATTACAATTAGTTTTGTCAATCAGGCTTCCTCTGCCATTGATGCCGATGTGAGCACACCCGGTTCTTCTGTTCATATTTGTAATGATTTTTACTTTTTAAGCGCCAATGTTGCCGGTGGCACATGGAGTTTATTGGAGGGATCTGGCACTTTTAGTAACATAAATGCACAAAGCACAACGATTAGCTTTTTAGGTTTGGGCAAAAATGTTGTTCGATACGAGAAACCGGGAACAGGTTGTGTGAACTACGATGATTTAATTTTGAACAACAACGCTGCCCTACCTGCCTTTGCAGGATATGACGAAGAAATTTGCGGAAATCAAGTTACTCTGAGAGCAAATTCTCCTCTGGGATATACAGGTCAATGGAGTGTTGTGGCAGGTGGTGGAACCATTGTTAGCAATGCGACAGCCATTACCAGCGTAGTGGCAATGCCGTCAGGGCTTAATACCTACCGATGGCAAATATTGAATGCGGGAGCTTGCACTTCTTTTGATGATGTACAAATCATCAGCAATAAGATTAATGCTTCTATTGTTGGCAACGTGCTCAATACGATTTGTGATTCTACTTTTGTTCTGAAAGGTACTTTAGGAAGTGGTGAAAGTGGATATTGGACGATGGAAAATGGCAGTGGCTATATACCTTCTCCCGATAATATTGGTGCATGTAATGTGCAAAATATCATGCCGGGGAACAATGTTTTTGCATTAAACTCCATGAAGGGTTCATGCAGTGCAAGGTTATTGGTAACGGTTATTTCAGAAAAACCCGATAAACCCGAAATAGGTGAAAGTATTGTTTATGCTTGTTCATCCAATTACCAACTCTCTGCCAATATGCCTTTTGCTGGCCTGGGCGTTTGGGAAGCGCAAACCAGCGGCTTGGTCTTTACAAATCCGAGTGATCCTTACACCATGGTTACAAACTTGCAACAAGGTGAAAACAACCTTCGCTGGAAGATTACACGTTCAGGCTGTGTAGAAACGGCCTCCTTGAAAATCATCAATCAGTCTGTTTCTGCCAAAGCCGACCAGATGAACAGAACGCAAATTACAGTTTGTGAGAACAATTTTACACTGAATGCCGAAAATCCTGCACCTGGTACAGGAATGTGGAGTTCTCCATCTTTTGCTGTCATTTTTAGCAATGTGTCTGCAAACAACTCGATGGCAATACTCACGCCGGGTATCAATGTGGTATATTGGACAGTAGCCAACGCAATGTGTATGGGTCAAAGTGAATTGGTGATCATCAACAATGAAGCTCCACTGGCACAAACAGCGCCAGACATAGCCGTTTGCGATAATTTTGCATTTCTAAACGCCAATATGCCCGAAAATGGTATCGGTATATGGACAAGCAATACACCCGGGGTGGTTATCGAGAGTCCTGCTGATCCGAGGTCTATGGTGAGCAATCTTGCTCATGGTGCAAATAACTTCACATGGACAATTACAAATGAAGCTTGTGTAAGCTTAGATCATTTAGTCATAACCAATAATTCAATAACAGTAACTACGCCTGATCAGGAAATAAATCTTTGCCGAAATGAATTTGACCTGAGTGCTACATCCAATTTGGGAGCAGGATCGGGTACTTGGAGCGTTTTAGGCGCAGGAGTATTCGACCCCAATGCTCCGCTTACAGAAGTTACCGGAATGTTGCCGGGTGCAAATACCTTCAGCTTTGGTATGAACCATGGCGGATGCGCTGCCAACGGAGAGATCATCATCAATAATAATACAGCTATTTCTTCCTTTACAGTTGAAGATTTGGGATCGAATGCCATGGAGTTTACCAATACCACCCAAGGCCGCTATGGAAAATGGGTTTGGGAGTTTGGCGATGGCGCTATCGATTCCACAAATCAAAATCCTATTCACAATTATAGCAAAGAAGGGTTCTACAATGTTTGCCTGAAAGTATTCAGCGATCAAACTAAATGTTTCGATTTGCATTGTGAGAAGGTTGCCGTTGGTGGCATGCCTTGTTTAGCCAATTTTGATTTTACAGTGAATATGGCCGATACCTCTGTAAGTCTTAGCAGCACCTCCTTAAATGCTTCCGCTATTTATTGGAACTTTGGCGATGGTCATTTTGAAATGAATACTTCCTCCACAGTTCATCATTTTGATCATCCGGGCGTATTTCCTGTCCGTTTGTCGATACAGGATGCAGGCAACACCTGCTACGATCAGTTAGAGAAAATGATCGAAGTTAGATCTTTCGAAAATCAGGCGGATTTTAGCTTCTTTACAGAGAGCGATTCTGTATTTTTCTTCGACAATACGGCTGGTGATCCAACATTATGGTACTGGACTTTTGGCGATGGTGAATTTTCTACCGAAATGGATCCCAGCCACAAATACCAAACAGCAGGCAAATATGAAGTATGTTTAGAAACGGCCGATTCTGTATCCAATGTAGAATCAAGAAACTGCAAATGGGTTCAAGTAGGAATGGATTGCTATGTGAATGCCGACTTTAGCTATTTTGTAGATCCTACAAGTTCAGCGGTAACCTTTATGGATCGTTCATCGGGTGCTAACCTGAAGTTTTTCTGGCAACTGGGCGATGGAGGTTCTTCTACTTTGCCTCAATTCAAACACAACTATGCCTCACAAGGTGAATATTGGGTGAAAATGACAGCATTTGATCCAGCCAAAAAATGTGCAAATCACATTGAGAAGGCAGTTCAGGTTGGCGCTTTAGATTGTCGTGCTGATTTCGATTATAGTGTAGATCCGCAAACCAACAAGGTGAGCTTCTACAACAAATCATTAGGGCAGGCCGATAAGTTCTTCTGGGCTTTTGACAATTATGAATTTTCATTTGAAGAGAATCCTGAGCTAAGTTTAACAGAAGGTTTGCACTTTGTTACCTATACCGTTTCCAATAGCAGTGGCACTTGTATAGACTGGGTTGCAAAACCCGTTCAGGTAGGCAATGTGGACTGTAATGCCGATTTTGAAGTTTTTGTTGATTCGGCAAGCAATACAGCACATTTCTACAACCAAAATATGGGTTCGACAAGCTATTACAACTGGGTCTTTGGCGATGGAAGTTTTGGAGCTGGAGCAAATCCTTCACATAAATTCACCAAACCGGGATATTATGTTGTCAATATGAGCATGTATGATGGATCGAACTCTTGCATGGACAATGTACAAAAGCTTGTTTTGGTTGGTAAGCAGGATATCGATTGCGAAGCCGACTTTACATGGGAACCGCTTGCAAACAATAAAATTGATTTCTATGATGTTTCTCAAGGCAATATTCAAAAAAGAATATGGAACTTTGGTGATGGAAGCACAGTTCAGAATGTATCAAATTATTCTAAAACCTACCTGAATCCGGGATTTTATAATGTTTGTCTTACAGCAGTGAACAGCAATCAAATACCCAACACTTCCTGCAAAACCATAAAAGCAGGTGATGATCAGAATTCGCTGATGGCTTACTTTATTTATGTGGTTGATACTGTTACTAAAAATGTTAAATTTACCAACTTATCGGAGGGTAACGCAAATCAATATGAATGGGACTTTGGTGATGGTGCTAAATCAAACGATCAGAACCCTCAACATACCTATTCTTCGAATAACTATTTTTTAGCAACCTTGATGATAAAAAATCAGGATGATGAAGCATCACAGTTTGTGCAAATGATTAATATCAATCTGAATGCAGGAAAACTCAAGGCGGGCTTCAACTACATGCAAGGCGACACGAGTAGCAACAAAGCGAGTGGCTATCCTGTCGATTTTATTGGTGGTGCTTTTGGCGATCCAGCTAAGTCAACTTGGGATTTTGGCGATGGAAGTATTGATACTACAACCACTACACCCACTCACTATTATGAATATGCTGGTGATTACTATGCTTGCTATATCATTGAAGATCCCGTAACGGGCGATCAGGATACTTCCTGTCAAACGGTTACGGCCATCCCCACGATCATTGCCGATGTCAGTCCTGTTAAATTTGATTTGAATATTTACCCAATGCCTGCCTCAAGCATGCTTACGGTCGATTTCAGCTTAGATGAACCCAATCAGGTGGACATGGAATTATTCGACATCATGGGCGGATTGGTTAAGAACGCCTATAAAGCAAAGCTGACTAAGGGCAAGCATTCTGTTCAGATACCTGTGAGTGCTTTACCGAATGGTATTTACATCCTGAGATATAATTCAAAAAATCAAACTATTAACAGAAAGATAGAAATTTCTCATTGATGTATATCATAAATGAATAAAGATTTCGTTATATGTATGTTAATTTTTAATGTATTTAAAGTTTTCTAAATCCTTATCTCACACCTTACAGAGCTGCTTTTTACGAGGCAGCTCTTTTTTTGTCATAAGTTTGGGATATAATTAATAAATACATAAGCCATTATTTATAACCTCAGCCATATAAGCAAAGACTCTATGTACCTATGTGTTTAACCCTTATCAGACCCACAAGCCATTCATGAAAACCACATCGGCAAATAAGTATAGACTCTATGTACCTATGTGTTTAACAATTAATAAATACATAAACCATTTAAGTAAAACCACACAGTCATATAAGAAACGTCACTATGTGCATAAGTGTTTAACAATTAATAAATACATAAGCCATTTATGCTTATATATGACGCATTTATCCATTCCAAATTCAATTTATTTTGTTCACAATCCTTCGAGCAGGATTAATATTTGTTAAAAATCACCCGTAACTCTTTTCGGTACTATTTTTGTTTTTAAATTTGTGCCGCTTGATCGTTGGCAAACTAATTCTGTTTCAAACTCTTTACAAAAACAAAAAGCGGCCGGGTTTTCATTTGTCAAAGCCTTGTATTGCTTACATAGTTATGTCATCCTTATAATTTTGAAATTGATGAAAAAAGGTATGCTTATTTTTCTGATGGTTTTATTATCAGATATTTGCCTGTGGGCGCAAAAGAACACATCAAGCTTTGATTTTGGCGGTATTGCCGGTGCTGCCTATTATTTAGGTGATGTCAATCACAACAAGCAATTCTACTCCCCCCAGTTGAATGTTGGCTTAATAGGGCGTTATGTTATTGATCTACGCAATGCAGTCAGAGCCAATTATTTTACAACAGGTTTGTCGGGCAGTGATAAAGACTTCGACAATGCTTACCAACAACGAAGAGACTATAGCTTTTCTACCAGAATTCATGATATATCCGTTCAGTACGAGTTCAATTTCTTCGAATATGATGAACGCAATAAAGATTATTTCGCAGTTCCTTACGTTGCCGCAGGTTTGGGCGTTTTTGTTCAAAACAGTCAAGCAAAACCGATTCATTTTCAAATTCCATTTGCAATAGGTGTAAAAACTCGATTATCACGTTTTATTTCTGTTGGAGCTGAATGGGGCTTTCGCAAAACCTTCTCAGATCAAATAGATATGCTGGATCAGGACTTTTTCAGCAATCAAGAGCCTTACCCAGGCAAGCAAAAGAACTACCTGAATGACAAGGATTGGTATTCCTTTGCTGGTGTATTTTTGACTTATACATTTTATCCAAATAAAGGAGTATGTAAAGCATACAACAGCAATAATATGAAAAGATAAATTAAATGAGCCTGAAAGAAAAAATTGATTCATCAAAGCTGCCACAACATATTGCCATTATCATGGATGGCAATGGTCGATGGGCAAAAAAGCACGGAAGTCAAAGAATATTTGGTCATCGCGAAGGGGTTCGTACTGTTCGTAAAATAACGGAAGCATGCGCAGAATTGAAAGTCAAATACCTAACGCTTTATGCATTCTCGACAGAAAACTGGAACAGACCCAAACTCGAAGTTCAGGCACTGATGGCATTGTTGGTTTCGACCATTCATGCGGAGGTGGATTCACTCATGAAGAACAACATAATACTCAATGCAATAGGAAATCTGGCTGCTTTGCCCAGCCCTGTATATAAAGAATTACAACAGGCCATAGAGAAAACTTCAAAAAATACAGGATTGACGCTTTCATTAGCGCTGAGTTATAGTTCTCGTTGGGAAATTGTCAATGCAGTAAAACTGATCAGTGAAAAAGTTTTGGATGGCAACTTGCGCATTGATCAAATCGATCAGGATATTTTCTCCCAACACTTGACGACCGCTAAGATGCCAGATCCTGAATTACTGATAAGAACCAGTGGCGAATATAGAATAAGCAATTATTTGCTTTGGCAAATTGCTTACTCGGAGCTTTATTTCACACAAAAGTTCTGGCCCGAATTTCTGGAGGAAGATCTGTACGAAGCTATTATTGATTTTCAGAAACGCGAAAGACGCTTTGGAAAAACAAGTGAACAAATCTAAATTTCAATAACTTTTCTATACAAAATGATAAATCAAAAATTAAAATTGAAAAACATTTCATTGATTCTGTTCATGATCTGTTGCGTAATGAATTCTTTGGCTCAGGATACGATCAATTATTCCATTCCAGTGAAATATGAAATTGCGGAAATATCTGTTTCTGGTTCTAAATATTACGATAAAGACTTATTAGTGAATCTTTCTGGCTTGGCTATTGGTCAAACAGTAGAAGTACCCGGCGATGATCTGAGCAAAGCCATAGATAAATATTGGAAAACCGGAATGTTTTCGGATATAAAAGTGAGCTACACCAAAATTGTAGAAAAGAAAATCTATCTGGATTTTTTCTTTGTAGAACGACCTCGATTAACCAATATCATTTATTTAGGCTGCAAGAAAACTGAGGTGAACGATCTGGAAGACGATGTGGTGAAAATAAAGCCTGGCGATCAGGTTACCGAATTTGCAAAAACAGCTATTGTAACAGGAATTAAAAAGCATTTCAAAGAAAAAGGTTATTACAATGTTAGTGTAAATATCTATCAAAAGGATGATACAACTTATTTGAATAGCGTTAAACTTGTTGTTTCGGTAGATAAGAAGAAGAAGGTAAAAATCAACCAGATCGATATTGAAGGAAACCTTGTTTTTGAAGACAACAAAGTAGAACGCTACATGAAAGGAACCAAAGAAAAGGCATTCAGAAATAGTCTGCGCACCAAAAAGTTTAAAGAAGACAAATTCAAGGAGGATAAGTTAAAAATCATTACAAAATATAATGCGAAAGGTTATCGCGATGCAGAAATATTATCCGATAGCATCTATTATGTTTCCGATGGCCGCATGAATATAGTGTTAAAGATATTGGAAGGCAGGAAATATTATTTCCGTAACATATATTGGGTAGGTAATACGAAATTTTCATCCAAGATATTGAGCGATGCACTAAAAATCAAAAAAGGCGATGTGTATGATCAGGAATTATTAGAAAAAAGATTGATTATAGATGAAGATGCTGTGGGTAATATTTACCTCAACGATGGATATTTGTTTTATAGCTGCGATCCGATTGAAGTGTCAAACGAAAACGATTCTATAGATTTGGAATTGCGCATTCGGGAAGGTCGTCAGGCTACGGTAGATCACGTAACCATTGTAGGAAATACAAAAACCAATGAAAGAGTCATTCGCCGCGAAGTAAGAACCTTGCCAGGAGAACTCTTTAGCAAGGCAGATATAACACGTACAATTAGAGAATTGGCCCAATTGGGTCACTTCGATCCAGAAAAATTAAATGTAAGCCCGGTTCCCAATCCCGAAAATGCTACTGTTGATCTGGAATATATCGTAGAAGAAAAAGCAAACGACCAAGTTGAGCTATCAGGTGGCTGGGGAAATAAAATGATCATTGGGACTATTGGCTTAAAGTTCAATAATTTTTCAGCGAAAGATGTTTTCAAAAAGAAAGCGTGGAGGCCTATACCTTCGGGTGATGGGCAACAACTGAGTTTGCGTGTGGCTTCTACCGGAAAAAGGTATCAGCAATACAGCATTACATTCGTAGAACCTTGGCTGGGTGGAAAAAAACCCAATTCACTATCGGTTAACTTGTACCACAGTGCCAGAAATTACGAAACCGAACCCAAACAAAGTATGTTGGTTTCGGGTGCATCGATTGGCTTAGGTCGCCGTTTGAAATGGCCCGATGACTATTTTTCTATTTACCATGAACTAAGCTATCAAAAATACAACCTCAACAACTGGTCGAGGTTTATCATAACCGATGGGAAAATGAACAATGTGAGTTTATCGACTGTTCTTTCTCGAAGTTCCATTGATAATCCTTTATATACTCGCTCAGGTTCATCCTTTACATTGAGTCTTCAGGTTACTCCACCTTATTCTTTACTAAACAAAAAGGATTACTCTGAATCTGGCGTCAATGATCTTTACAAGTGGATAGAATTTCATAAATGGAAATTCAAAGGCGAATGGTATCACAGGCTTGTTCAGAATCTTGTGCTGATGACCCGATACGAATGGGGTTATGTGGGTAATTTCAATAAATACAGGGTATCTCCTTTCGAAAGATTTGTGTTGGGCGGAAGTGGATTGAGCGGTTGGAGCTATTATGGCGAAGATGTCATTGCGCAAAGAGGTTATGAAGATGGATCTCTTTCTATTGAAGCGGGAAGCACCGTATATAACAAAACTACCCTTGAAATTCGTTATCCATTTACTTTAAGTCCTTCTGCTACCATTTATGGTCTTTTGTTTTTGGAAGCAGGAAATGCTTGGAATGGAATTAAAGAATACAATCCCTTTGCATTGAAACGCTCTGCCGGTGTGGGCGTGAGATTATTTCTGCCTATGTTGGGTATGATGGGTGTCGATTGGGGCTATGGCTTTGATCCGGCATTAGGAAATGATATGTCAAAGTCGAAAAGTCAATTCCATTTTACAATAGGACAACAATTCTAGTATCTATAATTAAATCTTTAAACATGAGAAAACTTGTTTTTGCTTTCGTTCTGATTCTTTGCGCCAGTTTTGGCTTTGCTCAGAATCAAAAAATCGTTTATGTGAATGTTGAATATATCATGAGCAATATTCCTTCTTATGAAACGGCTCAGGCCAAACTCGATGAACTTTCTAAACAATATCAGAAAGAAATTGAAGATAAACTGGCTGAGGTCGATAAACTGTACAAATCTTTTCAGGCTGAAAAAGTGTTACTTACACAAGATCAGCAAAACAAAAGAGAAGAGGAAATCATTGCCAAAGAAAAAGAAGCCAAAGAATTACAAAAGAAGTATTTCGGAAAAGAAGGCTTGTTGTTCAAGAAACGTCAAGAGTTGGTAAAACCAATTCAAGACGAGGTTTATAATGCGATCAAGGCTATTTCGGAAGAGAATGGTTTTGATTTTGTGTTTTCACAAACAGAAGGTTTAAATATTTTATATTCGAATCCTAAATTTGATAAGAGCGATGATGTTCTGGAAAAATTAGGTTATAAAAATTAATAATCCTTTGTTTATTTTAAAAACTATTTAATTTTGTTTGATTGCTTAAACATTTAATTATCAGAATTAGTGAAACTTAATGGTTTAATAAATTTATTGTCATTTGGCTTATTTATTTTACTTCGTGTTTCACCAAATCTGAATCAATTTGGTTTGTAAGCGAAAATCAAAGATGTATTCCTAACTATTAAATTTTACAATGAAAAACTTTTTTATTTTATTCTTCGTGTGTTTTGCAGTCTTGGGATTGCAATCTTATGCCCAAAAAGGCAAATTTGGTCATGTCTTTTATCAGGAGATATTAATGGCAATGCCCGAAAGAGATTCTGCAGAGCTAAAAATGCAGAGTTTTGCCAAAGAACTTCAAGAAGCGCTGGAAACCATGCAAGTTGATATGAACAATAAAATCAACGATTATGACATGAATTCAAAATTACCTGTGGGCGATGCAAAAAGATGGTCTGATGTTATTCGATCTACCAAAGAGTCTGAAATACAAGATTTACAAAAGAGAATTCAAACATTTCAGGGTACAGCTCAGAATTCACTTCAGAAAAAAGAGCAAGAACTTTTGGATCCAATCGAAGCCAAGGTAAAAAAAGCGATTAAAGATATTGGCAAAGATAATGGTTTGATTTATGTACTTCCTGCCGATTTACTTTTGTATTATTCAGAGGAAAGTGTTGATATTACTCCATTAGTAAAAACCAAACTGGGAGTAAAATAATTGGAATTCCGGTTTATAAATGCTAAAAGCAATGATGGATATCATGATTACTTTTAGCATTTTTTATTTCATGTTTAAAATATCGTCGATGATCTTCTTGTCCATTTCGGCGGGGAGTGTGAACTTAAAATCTGAGCCTTTCTGAATTTCGGATTCTACCCAAATTTTGCCACCATTTCTGCCTACAAACTCTTTGCACAGCATTAAACCTAAACCACTACCGGCCTCATCATTCGTACCTGCCTTGCTAAAGGTTTGATCCAAACGAAACAGCCTGGACAAGTCTTCATCGGAAATACCTACGCCAGAGTCTTTAATACTAATCAAAACGTATTTAATATCATTTTCAATGCAATATTCATTTCGGATCCAAATATTTCCCATGTTGGGTGTAAATTTGATGGCATTGTTAAGCAAATTTCGTACAACAGTGGAAATCATTTCAAAATCAAAAAAGCAATACGTAAATGGCTCAATATGGTTATGAACCGTTATTTCTTTGTTTTTGGCAATAGGATTTATGTGGTAGATATTTGAAGTAATGATTTCATATAAATCATGAACCTGTGGTTCAAAATTGATTTTTCCTGTTTGTGACCGCGCCCATTGCAAAAGGTTTTCCAAGAGTGTATATCCTGATTTTGCCGCTTTAAAGATGGCAACCGAATACTTCTCCCTTTGCTCCTGATCTGGAAAATTGGGCGATTTTATAATCAAGTTTGAATATCCAATCAATAAATTGAAGTAGTTTTTCAAGTCATGCCCGATAATACTAAAAAGTTTGTCTTTGCTTGCATTGAGTTCATCTAATTTTTTATTCTGAATTTCGATTTTTTCTTTTTGAGCTATCAATTGATCATTGGATTGTTCCAACTGTTGAGTTTTTTCTTTTAAGATTTTTGCATTTCGCATTTTATTTTTCAACATAATGGCAATAAGGATGATGAAAATTACAAAAAAGGAAGTGAGTAATATAAAAAGATTATTTATACTTCTTACCCTGTTTAGTTCTATATTCTGGATGAATTTGTCCTTATTGAGTAATGAAATTTCGGCTTCTTGCTTTTCCTTATTGTAAATAGCTTCGTACTCTGCAATTTGTTTGTTAAATTCAATTTTATCTATTGAATCACGGAGTAGATTGAAACGATCATAATATTTTATTGCCTCTTGAAAATCGTTCTTCTGTTTATAAAAATGAGCCATTTGAAAGTTAACTTCTTTTTCGAGATTTGAGTATAAGCTATCTTGAGCTAATTTGAGGGCTTGTTTAAAATAATATTCTGCCTTTTCATCATCCTTTATTTTGGAATATACTTCAGCCAGATTGTAATACGATGTTCCTATGTCTTCATAATCTTTAATTCCAATTTCCAGTTGCAACGATAGTTTGTAATTTTCCAAGGCTTCCTTGTATTTGCCAGTTTCTTCGTAGAGTGCGCCAATATTATTATAAGTGGTACTCATGCCATTTAAATTACCAACTTTGTTATGGTATTCAAAAGCCTCTTTATAGTAAACCAGCGCCTTGTTATAGTTTTTTAAATTTTTATAAATTATACCTAATGAATTATTTTGAACGGCAATTTCTTTTGAATCATTCTTGCTGATGGCAATTTTTTTGCAATCAAGAAAATAGGGTAAAGCTTGCTCATACAATCCCACATAGTAGTATGCTATACCCATTTCATACATGATTTTGTATCGAAGATCTTCATTCTTATGATTTTGTCTGGAAAGAACTTTTAAAGACTTTTGCAGCTTTATTAAAGCTTGATCGGGTTTGGAGAAGGATAATTTGATCGCTGAGTTGAACAAGATCGTTGCGGAGTCTTCGGTTGAGGAAACTGCCTTTGGTTGCAATAAAAAAAAACTGGCAAAAAATAGCAAGATTTGTAATTGAATCTTCGGCTGCATTTTAGAGTTTTCAATTAAATCAAAAATGAAGGATATGTCAAATGCCAGATTATTTCAAAAGGCTATCAAAATGATTTGGACATATTTCCAATAATAAAAATTGATAGCCTTGACAAATGTAGCCACAACAGGACTCGAACCTGTATTTAAAGTTTAGGAAACTTCCGTTCTATCCCTTGAACTATGCAGCCATTTATGCTGGCAAAAATATGATTATTTTGTTATTTTTGAAAGCTTTTTAAGAAATTTATTGTTTTCGACTATGGTTTCTCTATAAAATGAGAAAAGGTCGTCATCACGACGACCCTAACCCTTACCTATTAACCATTTAAATCTATTTATTAACCTATCTTACCTGCTATGAAATATTAAAGCAAAAATACAGCTTTTATCATTCATTATGAATTGTTTAAGCATAATTTAACAGAATTAACAAAAGATTAACAATTATGAATTCTCTTTAATAGTTGAACGTGTTCTATTGAGTATATAATTGTTTGTATTTTAATATTATATGTCTTCTTGAAACATAGGAATGGATTAAATAAAATTTAATCAAAAGTATTGAGATAATTTAATAAGTACTCCCAATGCTATTCAGTAGCAAATTATTTCAACAACTTATTTTTATGAGCAATTGTTTTGACCCAGATTTTTCGCTTTGCGTCATAGATCCACGCTGGTCCATCGGCTACACCTTTTACATACAATATGTAGGTGGTAATATTTCCTCCTTCATCGAATTGTTTCCATATTCCATCTTCTTTGTTATTTATATATTGACCTACTTTATATAGGATGCCATTTTCATTGTAATACTGCCATGCCCCGATTGCATTACTTTCAATGAAATTTCCCTGTTGCTTTAAAGTACCATTTTTGTTGTAAACATGCCATAGTCCGGTAAATTCATCATGTCGGTAAAGGCCATGCGTATGCAAACAACCATTGGGATAATAGGACTTCCATTCTCCTTCGCGTTTCCCGTCAAGGTATGCTCCTTCTGAAAATAACGAACCATCTTTGAAGTATTCTTGGTAATGGCCATTCATCTTTCCATTCAAATAAGTTGTGGAAATATACTTTTGCCCGTTTTCCTGAAAAGCTTCATAAGAACCATTTAGCAATCCATCGCTATAGAAACATTTGCGTTGCAGAGTGCCATTTCGGAAAAAAGCTTTTAAGGTATCGGTCCATTGATCGTTATACTTGGTTCCCAGATAATTGATTTCTCCAGAATCATAAAATTCAGTAGATTTTCCATTGATGGTGTCATTCTGATAAAAATACTCTTTGGATTTTCGTCCTAAATTGAAATAGTAAAAAGCCTTACCTTCTTTTTTTCCATTCACATAGTTGAATTCACTTTCCAAATATCCATCGCTGTTGAAATTCTTATAAGAACCATGCAAAGTGTCATTTTTATAATAGGCTGAAATCTGTACGATACTATCCTGAAAGTAACTTTCTAATAAACCTTCCTTAAGATCGTTCCTAAATTCTATCCTATTGGCCAGACTGCTGTCTGGATTATAAATCCAAAAGATACCTTCTTTTTTGTTATTTTTATAAAATCCCTTCTGCCATAATGTTCCATTGTTGAAATAGCAAAAATAGGCTCCTTGTCGTATTGTGTCTTTTCCGAAAAGTTCCCCTTCAAAAGTTTCTTTCACAAGAGAAGAATTGGGGTAAGTGATTGAAAACTTCTTTACTTGTGCAAAAGACCTATTTATTGGTGAAATTATGAGCAATCCAATCAAAACCAGCCAAAGAAAATTTAGATATTTAGAATTTATTAATGGTCTATAGTGCATTGTATTTCAATATTATAAATCTGAATAAATCAAGTAAATTACTCGTAGTTGATTATAATCTGGGTTCCTTCTAAACTATATTTGCTACCGTAGTCCAAAACTGCAGCAAGAGCATACTTACCTTTGGGCATATTTTTGGGTAATTTCAATTTAATTAATTGGGATGATTCAGGGAAGACTTCAACCTTTATCGGAGGAAATTCTTTTTCTTCTCGATTGCCTAAGTGGGTTGTGAGTAAATAAATCTTGCACTGGGCAATTTTGTCACCAATATTATCGACCATTGCTTCGAAAGCTCTTAAGGTGTCTTTTTCCGTAGTTATTTCTTTCAAACTATGAATTTTTGCTTTTGCGTTTGTATTGGATTTCGGAGACTGAATAACATAAACCACAATTCTTGGCGAAATGGTTATACCAGTCGAAATATTCTTATCCACATCAATAGAAGTTCTTTCACGAACGGTCTGAACACTTAGAAAACCCCAGCGTGTAGAAACTCCGTCAGCCGGAATTTTTACCGAAACATTGACGCTTACCTGATCATTGGGCTGAATCTCAAAAAATGAAGGGCTTGTGGTAAGCCAGTCAGCAATCGATCTGTTGGAGGAACGAAGAGGCAATTGTGTTTTTTTCCCTTCCATATTCACGCCAAAATCACCTTGCTCAATTTTGAAAGCGCATTTTTGACTGCTATGGTTGCGAACAATGAGTGAAATCGTTTGTGTCTGCCCTGGTTCAGCAGAAAACAATAATTTTGCAGGAGAAACTTCAAAATCTTGGGCTTTCCCTGAATTATGACTTAGGAAAATGATAAATACGCTTAAAACAAAGGTAAAAAAACTTTTCATAGCTTAATTTCTTAAAGAGAATTTTGGGCAAAATTAACTAATTTTTATATCAAATAGAGAAAGATTTTTGAGTGAAAAAAATGCATGCGGATTCAAAAAGTCTCTGAGGGAAGAGAATCATCATAATTAAGGTTTAATTTCAATTCTTAATGCATGATAATCGGTAATCCCCTTTTCGATAGCTTTAAAAAAATCTGGAAAGCAAAAATAAAACCATTTTGGCAATACAAAAAACTAAATTTCATCAATTTGATTATCATAGCTATTTAGTTCTTGAGAATGCATGCCTTCACTTTTATCTAAGAGTTTTTCTGCAAGGCTTTTTTTGGCTTTCGCTCCAAGATTTTTTATTTCCTGAACTTTCCGAATCACATTTCCCTTTCCGGAGCAAAGTTTATTCATCGCATTCTGATAAGCGGATCCCGTTTCGTCTATTCTTTTACCTATTTCCAGAAGGTCTTCTGTAAAGGAAACAAATTTATCATACAACTCCCCACCTTTCTGTGCTATATCCAATGCATTTCTATTTTGATAATCAGACTTCCATAATTCTGAAATGATTTTCATGATGGCAATCAGATTTGTTGGGCTTATCAGAATGATGCGTTTTTGAAATGCATCGCTAAATAATTCCGGGCAACTTTGAACAGCGATGAGAAATGCCGGTTCTACAGGTACAAACATCAGAACATAATCCGGACTCTGTTTCTCGAATATTTGTTGATAATCCTTAGCACTCAGTTCGTTAATATGATTTTTGATCGATTTAATATGCTCATTCAATGCGATTTGTTTCAATGTAGCATCCTCCAGACTTACATATCGTTCATAGGCGGTTAGCGAAACTTTGGAATCAATTATAAGAAATCTTTTATCAGGGAAATGAATAACAATATCAGGTTGAAGCCGCTTTCCATTCGTGGTGAATGATTCCTGAACGAAATATTCTCTATTCTTGCTTAATCCCGATTTCTCCAAAATACTTTCCAAAATCATTTCGCCCCAATTTCCCTGAACTTTCGATTGTCCTTTCAATGCATTTACCAAATTATTGGCTTCTTTTCCAATTTGTTTGTTCAAATCGACCAGGTTAGAAATTTCTTTTTCCAGCGAAAATCTTTGTTTTGATTCTTTCTCGTAAGTATCCTCTACTTTTTTTTCAAAATCTTTAATTTTTTCGGACAATGGCTTGAGAATAGATTCAATATTAACCTTATTAAGCTCCGTGAACTGAGCCGATTTTTCTTCAAAAAGTTTTTGGGTATGTTCTTTGATTTCAAGTTCATATTTTGCGCTTCTTTCTAAAAATTGTGATTCAAGAAGATTGAGCTTTTCAATCAAAGAATTTTTCTCAAGCTCCATAAGAAGTTTTTCATCGTGCATTTTTGCTGCCTGATCTGTTGTTTTTTGAAGCTTGGTTTCTAATTCCAATTTTGATACACTCATTTCCTCACATCGAACCTTGAAATTCTTTAAGTCGCTTTCTTTTTCGGCAAGAAATTTTGCTTGCTCATACAACTGGGATGACTTGATTTTGTTAGCCTCGTTGACTTGATGAACATTCTCTAAAAACATACTGCTTTTTTGGTCAGAAAGTTTGCATTTTGTTTCCAATTCGTGAATTCTATTCTTAAAATTATTCACTACCAACCAGTATCCTGCGAGGAAACCCAAAGCCAGACCTACAAATAAGAATAAAATTTCCATTTACTGCTTAAATTTTTTGTTTTTCTAAATCGGTTTATTCAAAAAATCATCCACAATCTGAATAGCAGCTTTCACTCTTTCCTCTCCTATGCCCTGAATGATTTTATAATTGCAATTCCTCATTCTTAATTCTTTAAGATATAAATTGTAAAGATAGATTCTTCTTTCCCCGCCATTTTCACGCAAAGGATCGGGCTCCCAAGGCAAATCATAAAAACACAATAAATACAAATCTGCTTGGTTTTTGGTGATTTCATCATCCAAATTTTCTGGCATATTACTATATACTTCTAAAAACCAATATTTTGTAATAATTAGATCTGTGTCAATAAACAGAATCTTATTGGCCTTTTCCAGTTCTGAGGATTCTAATTCTGGTTGCCTATGAGCTATGTGAATAACATCCTCAATATTATAAGCAGAACCTTTTGTACTTAAATATGTTCTGGCGTATTCTGGTAGCCATATTGTATTGTAATGTTCTGCCAGTTTTTCCGACAGAGAACTTTTTCCTGTCGATTCGGGACCTGTAAGAACAATTTTATACTTTTTGCTTTTCAAGCTTAAATTGAATTAATGAACGATACATACAAGACTCACTATCACACAAATCACAGGCATATTTCCCCGTTTCAAATTGTTCTCCTATAGCCCAAATTCCGCTTACAGATTTTAAAGGCATCATCAGATGGCTATCGTTGAGCTGAACAGGAATAGGATGACCTTCGAAAACATTGAAAAGAGCTTTTTGATTTTCTATATTCCATCCACAAACACCTGGACTAAAGCGTATTGAATGTTTCATATTTGAAATAGAACGGCTCACCTCTGCCTGTAAAAGTTCAGTAGCTTTTTCAACCGCCAGTGATCCAATCATATCAACAATGTATGCTTCGAATACATCGCCATTTTCCATAAGTTTTTTGGAAAATGATTCAATTTCTTTTCCTGCCGTACAAAGATAAACAACGATGGCAGAGGCATGGATAATTTCCATTTTTATTTTCTTTCCAACCGCTAATGTATGCTTTCCAATCTGCAAATTATTTTCCGGAAAATGAAAATTTTGTTTGTCAAAAGATTGCCAACATGCTTCTATAGCTAATTGATCCATAGACTTATCCAATATGGATTTTATCATATCTATCCACACTGTATCTTCGGCAGTAATTTTGAGCAGAAAAGCCAGCTCATCGATTGAAAACTCAAGCTTATTTGAATCTAAGAAAAATCGTTGCATATAGCTATGATTATTTATTTATGAAATTAGCAATAACGCGTATGTGATCCGGAGTTGTTCCGCAGCATCCTCCTATTATATTAGCTCCAGCTTCAATAAGTTGGGGAATCAAACGTGCAAATTGTTCGGGGCTTTCAGGGAAAATTGTTTTTCCGTTCTCTAAAATAGGCATACCCGCATTGGCATGAACCAAAACGGGAATATCTTTGTTTGCAACTCGAATCAGTTTTACAATTTCGACCATTCCCTCTAAACCGTTTCCGCAATTTGTACCAATGATGTCGGCACCTGCAAACGAAAGGGCTTCGGTCATTTCTTCGGGTGAAATACCCATCATGGTTCTGTAACGATTGTCCACGGTTTTGTCAAAATTCATGGTACAAATGACTTCAAGATTTGTATTATCCTTCACCGCTTTTATTGCTATTTGGGCTTCCTGTAAATCCGTCATGGTTTCAATGCAAGCAGCATCAGCACCGCCTTTTTCAAAAGCAATGGCTTGCAATTTAAAAGCTTCATACATTTCCTCTTCAGTAACATCGCCCATCATAAGAATTTTGCCCGTAGGCCCCATCGATGCAATGACAAATTTGTCGCCAGCCGCTTTTCTTGAAATTTCAATAGAAGTTTGATTGATTTCCGAAATTTTATTTTCGAGATGATAATTTTTTAATTTAAAATAGTTACCTCCAAATGTATTCGATTGGATCATGTCTGAACCAGCATCAATATAACTTTTTGCAATTTCATAAATTGCATTCTGGTTTGACAGATTCCAGCTTTCGGGACATTCGCCTGGAAAAAGTCCTTTTAATTGCAGGAAAGTTCCCCATGCTCCATCAGAAACAAGAATTTTCCCGGATCGGATTTTTTGAAGGATTTTTTTCATACCAAATATTAATGTGATAGTTTACAGTAACCCAAAGAAATTATAAATGCAAAAATTCAACTCATTCATATATAGAAATATATGCCAATTTGACGCATCAAACTAAAGCTTTTACTCTCAATGATTGTCCAAAAATACATTATTTAAACATATTCTCCTTATGAATTTTTTATTATTTTTGATAGACAGGAAATGGATAAATGGAAATGAAGAAGAAAAAGGAAGGTTCATGTTAAATTCTTCTATATTAGTTATATATACAGGCGGAACTATAGGAATGGTTAAAGACCCTGCTACACAGGCGTTGATACCATTTAATCTTTCGCAGATTAGCAGGTATATACCAGAATTGCGTCGATTTAAAAACAACATCAAATCAATTTCCTTTAACCCTGCGATTGATTCTTCAAATGTTCATCCGGGAATATGGGCGCGAATAGCCAAAATTGTGAATGAATACTACGATCAATTCGATGGATTTGTAGTTTTGCATGGAACAGACACAATGGCGTATAGTGCCTCAGCTCTCAGTTTTATGCTTCGGGGTCTAAAGAAACCCGTAATTTTTACAGGTTCACAATTGCCGATCGGAACCCTACGAACTGATGGAAAAGAAAATTTTCTGGCTGCTATTGAAATTGCATCGGCAAAGAAAAATGGAATGGCAATAGTTCCTGAAGTTTGCATTTTTTTTGAATTCAAACTTCTCAGAGGAAACCGGACACATAAACAAAATGCTGATCATTTTCAGGCTTTTCGTTCCAATAACTTTCCTTTGCTGGCCGAAGCTGGAATTGAAATTAAATTTTTTGAACAATATATTCGCTATCCCAAAATGGAAACCGAATTACATGTGTTTACCAAAATGGATGTCAATGTGGCGATTCTGAAAATTTTTCCTGGCATTACACCTCGATTTTTGGATGCAATTCTTAGTACACCTAATTTGAAAGGTCTTATTTTAGAAACTTACGGATCTGGTAATGCGCCCAGTTCACTTTGGTTCACTGAAAAGTTGGATAAAGCAATAAAAAAAGGTTTGATTATTTTGAATGTGACCCAATGCGAAATAGGAGGTGTAAATATGGACAGATATTTTACGGGCAATCACCTCCGAAATATTGGTGTCGTAGGAGGAAGAGATATAACAGTAGAAGCAGCCCTCACAAAAATGATGTTTCTTTTTGGTCAAGATTTAAGTCGAGATGAAATCATACATTTTCTAAATGTTTCTATTTGTGGAGAAATGAGTGTGGATGTATGAAGATATTAAAAATAGCCACGTGATGCATCACGTATTTACCAGATCTGTCAATTATTTCGGCCAATTAGGAATTATCCGATTTATTAGCTTCGCCAACCCGCTCAATCGGCAGACCTTAGATTTAAGGTTTGTAAATATTTTTTCTTAAAAATGCAACAAAATAGTTTGCAATGTTTCTGTAGTTTTTAATAAACTCACAGAAAGGGCATCATTTCAAAGTTCTATCAGTTCATTTGTTCTATAATCATAGATGGTTTGATTCCTTCAAATAAAATATTGATTTTATTATTATTTTTAAATAACTGATTAATAGATTATTAAAAGTAACTGATTAAAATCATTTTTCAAGTACAAAAAAATATTGTTTCTTTAGCATAAATTATTTTTCTTTGTGCAGGGTTTTCAAATCAGAAAGCTGAGCTTTTTTTAAAAGGAGAGATGTCCGAGTGGTCGAAGGAGCACGCCTGGAAAGTGTGTATACTCCAAAAGGGTATCATGGGTTCGAATCCCATTCTCTCCGCTGTTTGCAAAATGTATCAAAATGTTACAAAATCTCAATTTTAGGGATAAAATATCGATAATTTCAGGTCTTGTCTTAACGATCACTTTTATTGGTTTGGGAATTTCTTTGATCGTTTCCGATTATTGGGATAATACTCCCCGAAATGTCCGTGTTGTGTTTGGAGTGGTCATAATCATCTATGGTGTTTTCAAGGCTTATAGAGTTTATAGTAAACTTAAAGAAAGAATTTAAGTAATTTTTGAATACATACAAAATATAACGGTCTTATTGTTATTAAATATTGATTTGTTTTTCGTAGAACAAAATCCAATTTTTCACTTGAAATTTTGTATAAAAATAAAATGAAGATTATGAGCCGTTTAGTATTATTAGCAATTGTAATTATAATCGCAATTTGCACAACAATCAATTGTAACTATGACGTTAAGAAACTTGATGAGACCCCAACAAGAGGCAGCATAAACATTAGCGTAGATGAATCCTATTCGCAAATTATCGATGCTGAATTGGACGTTTTCCACAACCTCTACAAGTACGCAAAAGTTACACCAAAATATACCAATGAAGATAGCATCTTTAAAGATCTGCTTACTCGCAGAGCTAGAGTTATTGTTGCTAACCGCAGGCTTGATTCGATTACAGAAAACAGTTTAAAGATAGATTCAGCAATATATATCAAAACGGTTCGCTTTGCTTATGATGCTATTGCATTCATTACCAATAATTCAAATCCTGATTCCTTGATGCAATATCCCACAGTAAAAGATATTTTCGAAGGCAAAGTTTCTGATTGGAAACAAATTAATCCCAAATCAAAATTAGGTAAATTGACATTAGTTTTCGATAACAATAAATCGTGCAATACCCGATATTTTAGAGAGAAATTTAAAATTCAAAATAAATTTCCTGATTATTGTCGTGCAGTAAACAGCAACGAAGAGGTTATAAATTATGTTGAAAAAAATCCCAACGCCATTGGCATATTGAGTGTGAATTGGATCAGCGATCGGGAAGATTCCTTATCAATTACTTTCCTGAAACGCTTTAAGGTTGTTTCTTTTACCTCTGAAATGGATCCAACGGGAAATGATTATTATGGGCCTTATCAGGCTTATATTCAGACCAAATCTTATCCATTTATTCGCGATGTTTATTTGATCAGTCGTGAATCATTTCAAGGATTGGGAACAGGATTTTCGGCATTTGTTGCCGGCGAAAAAGGACAGAGAATTGTAAAGCTCTCAGGACTTTTACCCGCCACGATGCCAATTAGAATAATTCAGATTAAAAACTAAACCCTAAAAATAAGAGAACTATGAATAGAAACTCAGTAAAACACCTTTTTTTGGTGATTTTAATGATGGCTTTCGTTCCTGCGAGTATTGCCCAAGATCTTGATGCCGCTAAAAAGCTGACAGATAGAGAGCAATTCGACGAAGCCGAAGTCGCTTACAAAGCGCTGGTTGCAAAAGAACCCAACAATGGCGCATACTTTTTTTACTACGGCGAAAACTTTTTCAAGAATTACTTTGCCGATTCAATTTCAAACTCATTGGCAGATGTTTTGATTCAGGCAGAAATTTTTTTCAAGAAAGGTAGTCAGGCTGATGCAAACCACCCATTGAATTATGTTGGTTTGGGTAAAGTTGCTTTGTTCAAAACGAATGCTGCTGAAGCTCAGGCGCAATTTGAAAAAGCCAAATCTTTTCTTCCCAAATACATTGTAAAGAAAGGAAAAGTAAAGTATCAGTCAGAAAATCCTCTTCCTGCGCAACTACATGCTATTGTTTTGGCAAAGATGGGTGAAGCATATATCCGTGCTAACAATACAGATACGGCTCATGCTCTTCCATTATTAAGAGAAGCTCAAATACTTGATCCTAAAAATCCTGAAATATTCATCATTACAGGTGATATATATTTGGAAATAGCAGATGGTTCACTTGCAATCCTTAACTACAACAAGGCTCAGACTTTAGATCCCAAAAATCCAAAAGCTAAAATGAAGATCGGGAACATTTATGTAAGAGGTCGTAACCTAAATGCCGCTATTCCTTATTTTGAAGAAGCACTTACCATTGACCCGAATTATGCTCCTGTTTATAGAGAGTTAGGAGAGCTTTATGCAAAAGCAGGAAAAATTGAAAAATCAAAATCGAATTATAAACAATTCCTTGTTCTATCTGGTGATAACTTGCCTGCTAAAGTATCTTATATCAAGTCTTTGTTCAAGTCAAAAAAAGACTATGATGAAACCTTGCTTCAAATAGAATCAGTTTTGGCCGTTGATCAATCAAGAAATTATCTATATCGTCTTGCTGCTTATTCTTGTTGGGAAATCAAGACCTGTGATGCTGCCAAAGGATTAGATTATATTGAAACCTTTTTTAAAAATTCTTCAGCAGAGAAAATTCTTCCCAATGACTTTCTATATCTGGGTAGATTTATTGTAAAGACCCAAAAGAAAACCAAAGATTCTGTAATATTGAACAGAGGATTTGAAAACCTTGAAAAAGCCTTTTCCTATGATGAAAAGGATATTAAGTTGGCCAATGAAATTGCAAAGAATTATTATGATTTCAAAAGATATGCACAATCTGCTGTTTGGTATGAAAAGAAGATTGCGATTGCTTATGATGAAAATGATCACTTGAAATTGGGCAAAGCCTATTATTTTGCACAAGATTTTGAAAAAGCTGAATCCACATTGAATGATCTTCTAGCCAAAAACCCCGAAAATATTTCTGGTTATGAATGGTTAGGAAATTCACTTACGAAGAAAGATCCTGATCTTAAGCAAGGTTTGGCAAAACCTATTTTCGAAACACTGATTGAAAAAGCGAAAGCATCAGCAGATCCTAAAAAATACAATAAAGAAATGGTCAATGCCTATACATATTTAGGTTCTTATTATTTGGGGATCAAAAAAGACTTTCCTCAGGCGAAAGCAATTTACCTGAAAATTGCCGAAATTGATCCGGCGAATACAAAGGCGAAAGCAGCCTTAGAATCTAAAGTTTTAATAAATGTTAAGCCAAAAGAAAATTAAGAAAACCTGTAGCATGGATTAATTTAACATGAATTATTCCATGCATAGTATTTTTTCAGGTCAATTTTTTTATTTTTGCACCAATAAAGTAAATATTAATCGTAAATAAGTATAAACTAAATCATTAAATTTTTCAAACATGAGTTCACAACAATCAGCTAAAGGACAAAGCCTAAAAGATGCTTTATCTTCAATATTTGCGAGTGGAGTTATCGTTATTGCAGTGATTATTTCAATTATCATCTACTTAAATGTAATGGGAAATCCCGTGAATTTTGAAGAAAATATTGTAACAAATCACCCGAAACCAGGTAACTATTTGGGAATTATTTACAAAGGGGGACCTATTGTACCAGTTCTTATGTCACTAGTAATCATTCTAATCACATTTGTGGTTGAAAGATTTATCACCATCACACGTGCTAAAGGAAAAGGTAGATTAGCCCGTTTTGTTAGAAGTATCCAAACGATGCTTTCTGAAGACAGAATTGAAGATGCTATCGCTTCATGTGATCAACAAAGAGGTTCACTTGCTTCTGTTATGAAATCAGGATTAATTCGTTATCGCGATTTACAAGCTGATCCGGAACTTGGTAAAGATCAAAAAGTTATTGCTATTCAAAAAGAGATTGAAGAAGCAACTGCTTTAGAATTGCCTATGTTATCTAAAAATCTTGTTTTCATGTCCACAATCGCTTCTATCGCCGTGTTGGTGGGTTTGATCGGAACAGTTCTTGGTATGATCAAAGCTTTCTCTGCTCTTGCGCAAGCGGGTGCTCCTGATGCTTCTGCTTTGGCAAATGGTATTTCTGAAGCGCTGATCAATACAGCCTTTGGTATTACAGGTTCTACTTTGGCTATTATTTTCTATAACTATTTCTCTACAGCTATCGATGGATTTACTTATAAAATTGACGAGGCTGGATTTAGTTTAGTTCAAACATTTGCTTCATCGCTGAAAAAATCGTAATTTTTTGGCAAACATTCATCTTAATACATATTAGATATGCCAAAAATAAAAATGCATAAATCGCAGCCGCACATAGACATGACGCCTATGGTGGATCTGTTTTTCTTATTGCTGACATTCTTCATGCTCACCACTTCCTTCCGCGCGAAGGAAGCTGCTCTAATCGATACGCCAAATTCTGTATCCGAAAAGCAGGCACCTGAAATGAACGTCATGACCCTTTTCATTGACAAAGACGGAAAAGTATTCTTCAACCTCGATAATGGAGTGGATACAACCCGCCAATACCGTAAAAAAGTATTGTTGAAAATGGCCGACAAATTTGGTGCTAAATTCACAGCAGAAGAATTGAAACGATTCTCACTACTCACTTCTTTTGGAATGCCATTCAAAGATATCAAGAAATGGATCATGGCAGAAGGAAGTCAAAAAGATCAATACCAAACCGGAGTACCCATTGATTCAACAAACAATGAGCTGGCTTGGTGGATTTTTTACACAAGAGAGACTGACAAGGAAATTGTAACCCAAATAAAAGGAGATGCAAAAGCTGATTACAAGGCTGTGAAAACTGTTTTGGATATACTTCAGGAGAAAAACGTAAACAAGTTCAACTTAACGACAAATCTTGAAGGTGTTGAAGTAAAAATTGATGAATATAAAAAATAGACACGATGGCACAGATAATTGAAAATGAAGGCGGCGGACAAAAAGGAAAACGCAGAGCCAAAAAGCTATCGACCCATATCGATATGACCCCCATGGTGGATTTGGCTTGTCTGTTGATTACATTCTTTATGCTTACTACGGTTTTCAGCAAAGCAAAGGTAATGGAAATCATTCTTCCTGAAAAAACTCCGCAGAAAGACCCCAAAGATGCACCTCCAATTCCCAAGGACAAAACCTTGAATATCATCATGGCGGGTGACGACAAATTGTATTATTTCATCGGACGGGTCGATGCCAAAGCAAAACCGGAAGATCTGCCCAAATTAATGAAAAGCGATTATTCAAAAGACGGTATTCGCAGAATTCTTTTGGAAAAAAATATGGATTTGTACCTCAAGGTTGACTCTTTAAATCAAGGAATTCAATCGGGCAAAATTAAAATCAGCAAAGACTCTGTGGCTATCGAAATTGCAAAATTAAAGAAAGCTGATAAAAAGGGTATGTTTGTTTTGATTAAGGCCGATGAGAATGCCAAGTATAAGAACTTTGTTGATATTGTTGACGAGATGGCTGTTTGCAACATAGCGCGTTATGCGATTGTGGATCTTGCACCTCTTGAAAAAGAATATCTTGACAAGGCTGCTAAATAATTATTAAAAATTGTACAATTATGGCAGATGAAAATTTAATGAACGACTCCCCTGTGAGTGAAGAAGTTATGAGGAATAACTTCGACGAATTGCTCTTTGAAGGTCGCAATAGAGAATATGGCGCTTATGTAGTTCGCAAGAAATACAGAAGATCTTTGTTTATTGCACTTTCTATTGCTACATCCATCATGTTGGTGGCTACGATTGCACCATTTATTTATGCCAAGCTCAACGAAAAGGAAAACAATCGCATGAGCAAAGAATTGGTAATGGAAATGGAAAACATGAAAGCTCCCGAGGATGAACCACCACCACCACCACCACCTCCTCCAATGGAAGAATTGGCAGCGCAAATTAAATATGTGGCGCCTGTAGTTGTGGACTCCGTTAAAGAAGAAGATGTCGTTGACATTCTATCGCTTCAGAACGAAGTGAAAGATGAAGAAGTTGGTGATACAGCCCTGACAGTTCAGGTTGATGACGAAGGAACTAAGGAAATTGAAGAAGTAAAGAAAGAAGAAGTATTCTTTATCGTTGAAGAAATGCCTTTGCCCCCAGGCGGAGAAGAAGGATTGCGTACATTTGTTGCGCAAAACGTTCAGTATCCCAATGTGGCGCGCGAAAACAATATTCAGGGAAAAGTTTATGTTCGTTTTGAGGTTACAAACAAAGGTAAAATTGATCAGGTGACTGTTTTGAGGGGGGTTCATCCTTCGCTTGATGAAGAAGCCGTTCGTGTTATCAAATTACTACCAGACTGGAAACCCGGTAAACAAAACGGTAAGGCGGTGAATGTTTGGTACACCATGCCCATCAATTTCACTTTGCAACAATAATCTTTTAAATAATTAAAAAAAGGCTGCCAAATGGCAGCCTTTTTTGTTTATCCCTGCGAAGCAATTAGAATTTCACTCAGGCACATTCAATTTCCCCTAATGGACGATTCTCTTTGCAAAACAGTGATTCTTTGCTTTACTATATTATCTTTTTGGATTGATTTTCTCTAATAGATTTGTACAAAAAAAGATCTTTTTTGTACATTTGGGCTAAATTAATTCTTAAGAACATGAAAACAATTTTTATTTATATTTTCCTGCTTACTATCGCATTCAAAGGAATTGCGCAGCAAATTGATAAAATCGATTTTCAACAAGGAAGTGAAACAGTTGCTATCAGCTACAGTATTTCGGGTGCTCAAAAAGGACAAAGCTATGCAAATCAGTTGTATATTTCCCAAGATGGTGGCAAAAGTTTTACTCAGGTTTCTCCCACAAATCTTTCCGGCGACCTTGCTTTCAATGATAACAAAATTGATCAAAATGGAAAGTTCATGGGGCAAATTCAGTGGAACGTTTCAAACGAAAAAGCCCTCTCGGGTGGAGATAAAATTCTTTTTAAAATTATTATCACCATTACAGTAAATGCTACAACAAATGCGGGTGGTGTAATGATTGATAAAAGAGATAAACAACAATATAATACGGTAAAAATTAATGATCAGATTTGGATGTCACAAAATCTGAATTTCAAATCCAAAAAGTCAAAAGTTTATAAGGATGATTCTACTTACGCTAAAAAAACTGGCAGGCTATATTCTTATGAAGAATCCAAGAATGTGTGTCCCGATGGATGGCATCTTCCGACCAATGATGAGTGGGTTGCATTATTTGATTATCTGGAGGGTTGGGATGTTGCCGGTGGAAAGTTGAAATCCAAAACCGGTTGGGCTATTTCTGATGCAAAAGGTACGGATGATGTAGATTTTAAAGTATTGCCAGGCGGGTACGGAAATGAAGACGGGACTTATAATGGTTTAGGTCAATATGCCTATTTTTGGTTCACCAACGATGGAAATGACAATACCCCCAAGTACAAGGAATTCAGATACAATGACGGAAAAGTCATTCAATATGTGGAAGAAGCTGGATTCTTAAGCGTTAGGTGCATAAAGAACAATGATGGTGCTAACCAAAATTCAACCAGCCAAATTGAAATATCAGGAACTTCCCGAATTGGGGTATTGAGTTTTAACAAAAAATTGCCTTTCGAAATTAAATGGATTTCTCCTTTGAATTGTGAGGTTTGCAGGTCTGATTCTTCAATTATGGAAATTGAGGCATTGTTGACTGGTAATTCTGAAATTTCGAGTGTAATCGTTGTTTGCAACGAAAAACATTTCACTCCAAGCAGAGGCTATAATATCTTGGAAAAGTTTGAAGCCAAAGTAAAACAAAAAATAGAATTAAATGAAGGAGAAAATCTGGTTTATCTCCTTATCAAAACGAAGGAAAAGGAGTATAAATCCTTGCCAATAAGCATTATGCATCAAAAGGCAAACAAAAAAATGGGTAAAAGAATGGCGCTGGTTATTGGAAATTCCAATTATCCTACGGCAGCACTTCGTAATCCGGAAAATGATGCCAATGCAATAAATGATGAACTGACAAAGCTCGGCTTTGAAGTGAGCAAGTTGACCAATTGCAATTATCAAACGATGAAAAAAGCGATTGTTGATTTTGGAACAAAGCTACAGCAGGATCAAACAACAACCGGCTTATTTTACTATGCAGGTCATGGAATTCAGGTGAATGGTGAAAATTATTTAATACCCATCGATGCTGTGTTGGAAAAAGATGCGGATGTGGATGTGTATGCCGTTAATCTTACTGGCTTAATGTCACAACTTGAATATTCCGGTAATGCCTTGAATATAATAATATTAGATGCGTGTCGAAATAATCCATTTATCCAAAATCATCGTTCTACTGCACCTCGGGGCTTTAACGTAGTTTCGGCACCAGGTGGTTCTATCGTAGCATATTCCACTGCACCGGGAAGTGTAGCCGAAGATGGAGAAGGTAAAAACGGTCTATACACACAGGAATTAATTAAAGCCCTCAAGATGCCTGGTTTACGAATCGAAGATGTTTTCAAACAAGTTCGATTGCAGGTAAAACAATTATCTAAAGGAAAACAAATTCCTTGGGAAAACTCTTCGTTGGAAACGGATTTTTATTTTTCTCCGAAATGAAGAATAAAATTCAAATGAAACAATCGCTCCTCACAAGCACGATTGCAAATAAAAGCAATAATTCCCTATTTGGTTTTATAGTTTGGCATCTACGCTTGCGGTACAGCAAGCCAAGATAGAGGTATTGATTTATAAGTGGTTACGAATGATAATTAAATGCCAAAAAACTACGATGAACGCATGAATTTAAAAAGTTAAAGGGTAATCCCTTTAATCAACTGATGTTAAAAAAATATCTTGGCTATTTCGGTATTTATGAAAACAATTTTGACAGAGGAAGCCTAAAAAATAATTTTAAGATAGAAATAGATTTCAGGGTTTCTCTATTTTTAGCTTATCTCCAAAAATATTTTGTTGTTTTCAATAAAATGAAAATTAAATATCGTAATTTTGTATAATAAAACAAGTATTTGACATGGTGCATAGAGGTAGAATACAAGCACAAGGCGAAAATTTAGAACAATCAGAAGGTTGGACTAAGGATGAACCTTTAACAAAAATTGAAGGTTTGGAATTACTTGAAAAATTGAAAAATAAAATTCCGAAAAAAGAATTAGAAATTCGAAACGAAGTATTTGTCAAAGCTCAAAGATTCATTGAGCATGCAGCTATAAACAATGGCATTGAAGCACCCGCCAATGTTACATTCCGTGCAAAAGGATATAGCAAAGAACGAGTGGATATTGAAGTAAAAACAGGAAAAGCATTTATACCTGAAAACAATTAAATGATAGAAAAAATGGAAAAATATTTATTTTATACTTTTTTACAAGATAAGACGGTGTATCAAATATGCCAAAAATATTGGAATACGAAAATGGAATTTTTTTTCAAGCACAATCATATAAAATCATATAAGTCGTATTTAATAACTCAATTTGCCAACGGAACTAATTTTGCAAATGGTAATCCTATTGTGAATTACTATTTTTCGGAATTAAGTAAAACAATCCGCATCATTCAGGAAGAACCAAACTTTGATGACATTCAAATTTCAGCATGGTTGGAAAATTTTGAAATATCTGAAAACAAAACTGTTCCCGAATTGGTTATTTCATTGCAACTTTCACCCGAAACGGAACAAATAACTTATGATTTATTGAGTAAATGGCTTGTTTCCAATTTGCCAACGAAAACTATGCAAAAATATATTGATTTAAAACTTGAAATGGCAAATTTGGAATTAGTTACAGTTTAGTTAGTCGTTGTTTTTTGCATATTCATTTCTATTTTACGATTTTAATTGTTTTTTGATGTGCAACAGTTTGTCTTATTTTTTATATTCCTGATTGTTCTACATTAGTTTCCTTAATTTTTGAGTGTTCCCTTTTCCCTAATTCTGCTTTTCATCAATCTGCTTTGGGTCTTTCATTTTCTTAACCTCTAACATCGAGATATAGGAGTTATTTAGGTCTAATGCCAGAAGATAAACCAACAAAAGAACTTTCGAATATGTTGTGTGAATTTGCAAAGTATATTTATAAAAATACGCTACAAATGCTTGTTCATTCTATTAAAACATAGCTCTTAACGTAAAACCTCCATTGTGGATCATTTTCTTCTGATTGATTTTTCGACCGGTGTATAGCAAATTCATTTGTAAGTTTTTACCCAAACTCCGGTTAAAAATCAGATTCAAAACAAGATTCCGTCCTGCCTCAAGACCTTCAAGGAAAATGTAGGCAAGCTTATCTTCGCCTTCTGTTTTGTAATCCAGGTTTGCCCAAGTTAGCTTAAACTCCCAACTCGATTTTCCGGGGCTTTTCCAAGAGGATACCAGCGTGTAATAATTACCTGATAGTTTTTGATTTCCCTCCACATTCTTTTTCTCTACATGCTTAAATTGAAAACCATAGGCGAATGCCTGTGATTGCAAATAATTCATTTGAATTTCATCCTGAAAGTAATGCATGAGATAATTCTTGCTGGTAAATTGTTGTGAAAGGAAAGATTTGCTACCAAAAATGTATGAATTTGTTAAGTCGAATTTTTTATAAAGCAAGGAACGACAACTAATCTCATGAAGTTTGTTTTTTTTGGTTTCGAAGCCATCGCCTAGAAAATTTCGGTTTTTGCTTGACTGAAATAACCAGTCTGCCCCAAATTTATTATTGGAACGATTGAATGAAAAAATATTTCGCAATGAGTTATTTTCGGACATTAGACTTGAACTATTTTCATCGGACTGAAAAAATGAATTGAAGCGGAATTCCTTTTCCTTTATATCATTTCTGAATGAAAACTGATTGTTTATTTTACCCACCATTTTACTCCAAAGCGTTTTTATTTTTTTTTTTGCAAAATACGCATTGGGATTAAAATTTGCGGAAAATGAAAGTTTATTGTTCCATACTTTATCGTATTGCTGTGTTGGAATGAAGACGCGCAAAAACTGAGCTTCATCTGTAAAATTAGCTATTTCAAATTCATCTTTATCCTTAATTCCATCTTCATCATAGTCTATCCATTTATAAATTCCCTGACCTTGATTTACTTCAATGAAGATATAATCTTTTTTTTGCTCCAAACCTGTTCCAATCTCATTGAATATATTGATTGATAATGAATTGTATAATGCTTTTATTTTAAAATTACTTCTACCAGCGAGTGTATTATCTTCTTTGTTTTTTGATAGGAGTGTGTCATTCACCTCGAGTTTTCGATAAATCAGTGTCAGATTTAGTTTTGATGCTTTTCCTTCAAAATCCGATTCTACGGCAAACTCATTGGCTACATGGGCGATAACAAGTTTATCTTCCTTGGGCAATTCATCTTTTCTGTTTCTATACCAGAGTTTCAGTCCTTGGCTCAAGGTATCGCCTCTTTGAACAAAAACTTCATTCTGCAAAAAACGGAAAGAATTCAATGCAATAGAATCATTAGATTTGTGTTTCCAAATGTTGCTTTCGTTCGAAACGTTATACCCAGCTTTCCATTTATAAAACATTTGTGAAATCTGATAAGTATTGCGAAAAAAATTGGCCCTAAAAAGACTATCAGAAGAATTTGTTAAAGTAGATTGTCCGTTCAGTTCTAATTTTTTGAATTTGAATCGACCGATCCATTGATTTTTTGTAGAAATGAGCTTTTCAGGAAAAATCAAAAGTTCTGAGTTTAAATTGGAAAACAAGTTTTTGTTTGGCAAAAAAGTTACACTCAGCAATGTTCTGTGTTGGGAGGAAGGATAGCTTTGCCTTAGATTCCAATTTCGTTCGAATTCAACAGATTTATATCTTTGAGGCATTTCAAATTTTTTGGAACTAAATTCATATTCCGCCAAAAACTTTAAGATTTTTTTTGATGAATCTTTTCCTGTGTGCAAATTTCCAAATTTAAAGAGATTGGCAAAACCCAAATTGTCTGCATCATCCATCGGTGAAAGGGTGTTTTTATCCAAAATTGTAATCGCTGACTCCGAAAAGAAGGCAATATTTTTCTTAATAGTATGCATGAATCCTGCATTGAAAACCTGCCTGCTCTGGGGTGCCAGCAATCGTATAACAGGTTCAAAATCGCCCTGAGGAATACCATCAAGCGGAGCTACCCATTCAAAAACCCGTCCATTTACGTTGGCTGTTATCTGACGGTAGTTTCCTTGATATTGTCCAACCATACTGAATGTTAGCCTGTATTTTGCTTTTTCCGGTGAATTTGAAAATACAAAAATATCGCTGAAAATGAACCCATCGATAAGAGTATCTTTTTTTTGATAAAGGACTATATTTTCGTCAAAAGCAATGCTGTCTGTTTTGGCAACGAAGGTACTTTGCAGAAAATCACCTGAATCAAATAAAAGTCTTTTATCACTATCATTCAATTCATATTGGAGTGGCTGATTTGCCGCATCAAACTCAGCAAAGTAGTTGAACCATAAACGGTTCTTTTTCCAATTCAATTGATTTGAAACCGATAAAGCAAATCGAGCATAATTTTTATCTGTGTATTCAAATTCTACCACAATCCTTTTGTCCTTGGTAATAAGATTTTGTGCTGTGAAAAAGATTTCACCCAAATTATAATCGATGGTATAATCTTCGTCTTCGCCACGAGTGAGTAGGAGGCCATCTATGTAAACCTTCTCTGAGCCTGAGATTATAGTAATATAGAGTTCATTGTTGCTACCGGATAATTTGTAGGGACCCTGATTTTTTTCTATTCCTAGAAAACTATTCCTGTTAAAACGCCCTTTCGATATGGCCGCCGAATAATTTTGTACCCAATGGAATTTTTTTTTCTTGGCGGATTCTAAATGAAAACTCAAACCTTGTAGTTTTCTATCCAATTTCAGAAAATAACTTTCAGGTTTAGGTAACTCAAAATCTCCTCCCAAAAGCCAAAAGCGACTGCCAAAAATTTTAATATAAATACGATCGAACTCTTGTAGGTTTTGTGAATTTCCTTCCGCTTGCACGGGTATGTTTTTATCCGAAATGGCTGCCAAAATAGATATTTTATCATTCAATTTTCCTGACAACTGAAGATTCAAATCTGAATTTATGGCTGCATCTTGTTGGTTTCCAAATGTAATACCACGCGAAACACCTCCCGATTTTTCTAATTGATTGTTTCCCATCAAATCCTGAAAGACAGTATTGGGGTCTTTTCGTTTTGTTGGAGACCATAATAGTGCCCTTTGTGTGCTATCATACTTGCGAATATAGAATTCTTCTTCTTTTTTTATTCCTATGGATCGATATATTACATGAATGCTATCATTTTTTGATCTGAATGCAGAATCACAAATGATTAAACCCAAACTTCTATCAATATGGATTTTGCCAGAGTTAGAATTGCCCACAAATGATTCCGTAATTTGGATAGATTTTGGCAAAATGAGCATGGAATCGATATAAACTGTATCCCGATCGAGAAATATCCGCTTCATTTTTAATTTTCCTACCTGGGAAAACAAAAAATGAGGTATTAGCAATAGGAATATGATCAAGAAAAATTTCAAATTTTAAATTTTTAGCTTTACAACAAAAAGAGCCGCAACTTTGAAACCGTTTTTCGTTCGCATTGTAAAACTGCCCCACTAAATGTATTTCTTTTTAATATTTTCTGAAGTATCCGTTTAGAAAGAACAAGTTAATCAATCAGCATGATTTTGTTACAAAAATTTGAGTTCTGTGGGAACAAAGAATTTTTCAATCATTCGTTAACTAAATTTTTTTTCTTCAATCCAACTATAAATTATATTTTCGCTCAGAAATATGAAAGATATAAATGCAGAAAATCGATCCGCAAATAGAACCGAGTTGGAAAAATGTCTTATCAGAAGAATTTGATAAAGAGTATTTTATACAATTAAAAGAATTTCTTGCAGAGGAAAAAAAACAATTTGCCATTTACCCACCGGGCAATTTGATATTCTCTGCTTTCAATTTTACACCCTTTGATCAAGTCAAAGTGGTTATTGTTGGACAAGATCCTTATCATGGTACAGGTCAGGCACATGGCTTGTGTTTTTCAGTTGCACATGGCATAACAAAACCCCCTTCTTTGGTCAATATATTCAAAGAAATTCAGACTGATTTGGGTTTCGCTCAAACCTCACATGGATGTTTGGAAAGCTGGGCAAAGCAAGGTGTTTTTCTTTTAAATGCAATTCTTACTGTAAGAGCCAACACGGCTTCTTCACATCAGGGTAAGGGTTGGGAAAAATTTACCGATAGCGTGATCAGAACTCTATCCGACAAAAGACAAGGTTTGGTTTTTCTTCTCTGGGGAAATTATGCAAAATCAAAAGAAAACCTGATCGATACGAGTAAACACTTTGTATTAAAAGCGGCACACCCTTCACCATTTTCGGCTTACAATGGTTTTTTTGGCTGTCGTCATTTTTCCAAAACAAATGAAATACTAATGAATCAAAAAATTGGCCCTATAGATTGGAGAATAGAATAAATGTTTAAAAAAATATATACAATACTTATTTGGATTTACTATTTAATGATTTGTTTAGCAAGTCGTTTCAATCGTAAAGCATCTTTTTGGGTGCAGGGGAGGAAAAATATTATACAGCGTATTGAAAAGGCTGTTGCGGGACATAAAAAAATTGTTTGGATTCATGCTGCTTCATTGGGTGAATTTGAGCAAGGAAGACCGCTGTTGGAAAAAATTAAATCGGAACATCCTGATCATAAAGTATTGCTAACCTTTTTCTCCCCTTCTGGTTTTGAAGCCAGGCGTAATTATGCGCAAGCTGATTTCATTTTTTATTTGCCGATTGATTTGCCTCAAAACGCAAGAGAATTTGTCAGAATTGTTCAACCGGTGGCAGCCATTTTTGTAAAATACGAATATTGGATGAATTTTCTCACCGAGTTGAAGCGAAATAAAATTCCTACTTATATTATTTCTGCCATTTTTCGCCCGAAGCAAATATTTTTTCAATGGTATGGAATCCCTTACAGGAAAGTCCTTGGTTGTTTCAATGAAATATTTGTACAGCATGAAAATTCGAAACAGCTATTGGCAAACATTGGAATCCATCATGTTTCCGTTGCAAATGATACCCGCTTCGACCGAGTTATTTCTATTGCAAAGCAATCCAATGATATTGAAATTGTGAAGGAGTTTGCAGAAAATCAATTCTGCATCGTTGCAGGAAGTACTTGGTTTCCTGATGAGCAAATTTTGTGTAAATACATCAATAAAAATAAAAATGTTAAGCTCATTATTGCACCTCATGAAATTAGCGAAAATCACATACAAAAAGCGATTAAATTGCTTAAAACTAAATGGATACGATATACGAAAATTGTCGCCTCAAGAGAAATAGATTTGTCTGAATTTCAAGTTCTTATCATTGACAATATTGGCATGCTTTCATCCATTTATCGTTATGGTAAAGTAGCTTATATTGGTGGTGGATTTGGGGCAGGAATCCACAATATTTTAGAAGCTGCAATTTATGGCGTTCCTGTGGTTTTTGGCATTCGCTATCAGAAGTTTAATGAAGCATTAGAACTCATCCAGTTAAAGGGCAGTTTTTCGATACGGAAGTACACAGGTTTTAAAACCCTCATGGAAAAATTTACAGAGGCATCCGATTTTCGTGTAAAAAGCGGTAGAATTTGTGCAAACTACGTTGAAAACAATGCAGGTGGGACACTAATGATTTATGAAAAGCTATTGAAAGATGAAATTTTCAAATCAGCATTTTAGACCAAATTTATTTTCCCTCCACAACAATCGCGCGCAGCCCCGGTGACAGAAGCCAAGCTATTGTTTATGTGATGATAACGCAGTAATCCAAGAAATGCAAAAATCAAGGCCTCCTTGTATTCAATCATGATTTTGGGAGGAATAACCACATCATGCATGATGCTTCTCGAAATCAATTCCATCAAAAAGGAATTGTGAGTGCCACCTCCGGTAAAAAGTATTTTCCTGATCGTACTGGATTTCGTTGCTTTTTCTATTTGAATGGCAATATGCGCATAAATGGTTCTAATTCTATCTTCTACCGAAATATCATATTGATAAACCAATGGGCTGAATTCCTTTTCCAACCATTCGCGACTCAAGGTTTTGGGTGCCGGTATTTGATAAAAATTCAAGGAGTCTAATTCATGGAGCAAGGCGTAGTGAATTTTACCTTTTCGACCTAAATTTCCATCAAGATCATACTCTAAGTTTAAATTCTGAGCCAGTTTGTTGCAAATAATATTTACCGGACAAATATCGTATGCCAAGCGCTGACCATGAAAGTCAAAAGAAATATTGGCAAAACCGCCTAAATTTACGCAAAAATCATATTCAGAAAATAGTAATTTGTCGCCAATAGGCACCAATGGAGCGCCTTGTCCACCAAAGGCTACATCAAGACTTCTGAAATCACAAATCGAGGTTATGCCACAAGCAGCAGCAATGCATGCGCCGTCGCCAATTTGAAATGTCAATTTTTTTTGTGGTTGATGAAATATCGTATGACCATGCGAAGCGACCAAAGTTACCGTTTCCTGAATTTGGAACTCAGCCATAAATTCCAAAACTTTTTTTCCGATGATTTCTCCAAATTCTTTATGGAAAAGAACAAAATTGTAAGCATCAAAATCGTGGGCATTAGCTAATTTTTGCTTAATCTCACTATTGTAATTAAAAGTTTTGGCATGAACAACTTCACTTTTCCAATGACCATTTAATCGCTCAAAGCTGCACAACGCTATGTCCAGACCATCGAGGGATGTACCCGACATGACCCCAATTACAAACGATTTTTGCATTTTAAATAATCAAAGTGTAACATATTGAGTCATGTAAAATATTTAATACATTGCTCAGAAATCAAATTTATAAATACTTCTTTAATTATTCAATATTTTCTATATTAAATTTTATTTATTAGTAATGAGAGCAGTTATTCAACGAGTTACACAGGCTGGTGTCTGTATTGAAAATCAGGTATTTTCAACGATAAAAAAAGGTTTGCTTATTCTTGCAGGATTTGAAGAAATTGATAATCTGGAAGATCTGGAATGGATGGCAGGAAAGATTGCAAGATTGCGGATTTTTGATGATTCTGAGGGTGTTATGAATTTGTCATGCAATGATGTGGGAGGTGAGTATTTGGTTGTGAGTCAATTTACACTATTTGCGGCCACCAAAAAGGGAAACCGTCCTTCCTATATACGTGCCGCTAAGCCCGAAATCGCTGTACCCTTATATGAAAAATTTTTATATTTTATGCAGAAAGAAACGGGCATGCTTCCCAAGACAGGAAAATTTGGCGCTGATATGCAAATTTCGCTTATTAATAGCGGCCCGGTGACGATTCTGATAGACACAAAAAATAAAGAATGAGGATATAAGCAAAAAAATTTTCTTTTTCAATCTTCATTTATTAAATTTGAATGTTCAAGTCTGCAATTTGAAAAGCATTTTTTCTGGTTTCTGAACCGAATAAATGAATCAAATTCAAAAACATAATTACGAAATTTCAAAACCATTTGCTATGTTCGAAAAAACCTACTCTTTAAAAAACATTGATGGTCTTATTGCAAATACCTACGTGTTGGCCATTGTGATAGCTCTGATTTTCATAGGAATATCCATGATAGTTGCTAACCTTATTGCTTATCAGGGTGGCGTAAGACCCCGCGACCCTTCGATCCGAAGAACTTGGTTTTTTGTGTTGAGTGCATTGATGTTGGTGGGCTTCTTCTTATTTCATTATCTCTTTGCATTTTCGTTGGTAAAAGGTGCTCCTGCTCAAAGCAAATATTTGATAAATATTTGTATTGCCACCGGGGTCAATTTGCTTGTTTACATTGCACTGGGAGTGCTATTGAGCAAATTTTTTAAAAATTCGAAATTTGGTACCATTTTTCCATCCAAAGGTAGATAGAATTCAATGAAAAAAGGACAAATATTTGAAATTCATGTCCATTTTCCATTGTTCATTTTCCATTATTAAAATAGATCAAAAATGAAAGATCAATTATTTGTCATTGGTATTGGCGGTACAGGGATGCGATGCCTGGAAGCATTTATTCATACTTGTGCTATGGGCATGTATGACGATACCGAAATCAATATTTTAGCCCTCGATACCGACCTTGAAAATGGAAATTTCCACCGTTTTCAGGAATTGCTGGAAGAATGTTATATGAGAATAAAAGGGGTAAATAAAAATCACTATAGTTTATCAGGGACTTTCTTCAGTTCAAAAATTAATTTTTATAAATTCTGTCCTGATTATTCGGATACAGCTAAGAGCGGGAAATATTCAAGTCTTACAAATTACTCATACCATAGCGATCAGGAAAAGCAGTTAGCAAACCTATTGCTTACTGAAAATGTTCGCGAGTTCGATTTAAAACATGGATACAGAGCACAAACACACTTGGGTTCGATTCTTATGTACCACAGTATTTTGGATGAAGTTCAAAAAAATGTGAATGGCTCTCTGAGAAAATATATTCAAGCCATTTTTGATGCAAGCGAATCGGCCCCAACCAAAGTGTTTGTTTTGGGTTCAGTTTTTGGCGGTACTGGAGCTTCTTCGATACCTGTTATACCGAAAGCTTTCAATGCTGCAATGAATATCATAGAACCAGGGAAATCCCTTTCGAAAGCATTTTTCGGCGCAACGCTTTTATCGAGCTATTTCCGTTTTTCAGCACCAGACGATTCGCAAAGGAGTAAGCAAAAAGTGATTGCCAGTGCCAAAAATTTTGCGCTGAATTCACAAGTCGCCATGATGTTTTATAATGAAGATAAAACCGTTAAGACAACTTACCAGAAGTTTTATATGCTGGGAACTTCAAACAACGATTTCGAAACAAAACAATCGGGTGGTGAGGTTGTTACTGGAGGTGCTGCTCAAAAAAATGATTCACACTACATTGAGCTTTTGGCTGCTTTTGCTGCATACGATTTTTTCAATACGCCTGTTGTAAAATTAGAAGAAATTAAATCCCAGAAACGAGAGGTTCAGTACTTTTTTAGAGCTGTCAACGAAAGCGGAAAAATTGAGTTCAAGGATTTTGTTTCTACCGAAAAAGTAAAGGAATTTGCAAAGAAATTTGGAATGCTTATCGCCATGTCGTTCTTGGTTTATCCTCCAAATACGGATTTTTTTGCTGCTGCCCAAACCGGTACACTAATCAAAAATAATATTTCAGGTTATGAAGATATAGATCCCGGCGAAGTTTCGGCTATCAAAAAGTACTTTGAGATGTTCCATTTTGGAATAGATGGCGAAGGGCGAATAAAAGATGGTTGGGTAAGGCAAATGCATCGGTCTGCCAATGGTTCCGATAAATTTTTGTTCCATGCCGACATGTTTTCAATTCAATCCGATAAAGATGTAAGTCGCTTTGATTTTAACAAAAGGATATACAGACCCGGTGATACAGATATAGACAAACTTGAATTTGGCACCGGAATTTTTGGTAATCCTTTCGATGAATTTAAAAAAGGATTTGTAAAAACGACCGATGATGCATCTGTAACCAATAAGTCAGAAAAACTTATTAAGCGTATTTATCAAACACTTACAAGCCTTTACGGTTTCATTTAAAAAATATTCTATAAATCATGGGAAAAGCATTATTGATAAAAAGTTCTGCCGGTGAAAAAGAAGCTGCACAAGGCGTATGGCATTCATTTGATCAGGCAACTCCATATATTCAAGGGATTCAAACCGGCGACCTTGTCGAAAACATTGATGTAGAAGTTCTGAATAGTATGATTTCGGGCTTGCCCAACGTATGGTCAAGATCAAGGATTTTTGGTTATTCTTTCAAATATACCCGAAAGGACGTAAATGTTTCTACTTCGGGACTGATTAAATTTTATGAACTTTTAGTCAAAGAGTGGAAAGGATTGATTGCTCTAATGGCATTGCAACCGGATAAAATCAATGTTTCGCCAAAAATCGAATTTGATGTCAATAATCTTTCACCACTTTTTAGCATCCCCAATTCATTGGGCAGAATGCTTTTCGAAGACATTGATTTGTGGTGCGATCCTTTGGCTATGCGTGACCAAAAAATCGAAAAGCCCTTTGTTCAGTTAATCTTTTACAAAGATATTTTGATTGGCGCTACATCACCCTATTCATTGGTGTTCTCTGCTATCGACTATGGTACTTTTCCTGTTTCACCCGATGTTCCTTGGTTTAGAAACGGAAAACTCGATGATCCTTTAGAATTTGGAAATTTATCCAATGACAAAATTCAAAAACTTTACCTTTTGGTTTCCAATCTTGTAAAAAGACTCCCGGATTTTGAGAAACTATTACAGATTAACAGGAACGGTAAAGAGCCAATGATTCTTTCGCCGCTCTATGAGTTTTTGCAAACATGGCGCGATCAAATCAAAGCCAAAGGTCAACACCTTGTCGATGAAGGCGCATTGGATGCTGAATTAAATTTAGCAGAACCCTTTGCTCCATTGTTTCGTGTAAAGCAACAGGTTTATTTTAAAAATGGAACCTTTAGTTTTAACGATACTTCCGGTGAACATATTGATTTGCAAAAAATTCTTCTTCAAGACGATTTTATCTTCAACATAAATCAAACCAATGAAAGATTACCTTTATCTGAATCTGCTGTCTATTTGCTTCGCGCATTAGATCCCGAAAATCAGGGAAAAATTTGGTACTTTCCTTTGCCTTTCAGTTCTTATGGGTTAAAATTATTTAAAAATCAAATTAGTGATTTGGTTGCTTCAACTTCTACCGAAAGACATGAATTGAGAGCATCCTTCAAACCGAGAGAGTTTAGATTGGTTGTAGAACTGTTTTTGGTTATTGACGGCAAGAAACAAACCCCTATTGTGCATGAATATGAAATAAAAATGATCACAGGGGTTCAAAGGAATATTATCATGTGGCCTAATTTTATTTCGAAAAATTGGACTTCGTATTATGTATATTCCGAATATCCTTCCAATAACAGGGATATCAAATTTGTTCCTTTTTACAAAGATTACACTGAAATGGGAGGATACGATGCCGGTTCATTTATTATGAATGATAAAGCAGAAATTGTTTTTCCTGAAAGTGATACGTATGGAACTGATATTGAACTTTCCCGCATTGTTCGTTACCCTATAGAAATTGCAACCAGCGAGGATCATCCTTATGAAATCATTCGCTCCAATAAACCGCTTGCAGGTTTGGAAATTCGCTCTCTGATCAATGGTAAAGACCGAATTTGCGGTTATCTCATTGTGAAAAAAGCGAATGAAGATTCGATGCTTGACAAAAAAATCATCGACATGTCTTATGAAACCAATTTTGATGATGTGGTGGTGGGTTTTGATTTTGGAAGTAATAACTCCTGTATCAGTTATTCAAGGATCAACGATAATGATGTAAAACCGATTCCCTTCAATAATCGAAGAGTTTTTCTTTTGGGCAGTGAATCGATGGATCCCAATCAGGAGCAAACTGCCAAACGCAATGAATTGCTTTTCTTTCAGAATGAAATACCTTTTAATGGTCAGATAAAAAGCTGGGTACATGATCACAATCACCGTTATATTGCCTCGGGCATGGAGCAAGAAGAAATTTCGGGTGGTGTGCCAATTTTTGAATCCAATCTGGTCATACACAATATGGATGAAAGAACCATTACCACAAATGCAGGAACACTTCATCATAGTATGAAATGGCTGAATGACATGAAGGGCAACGAAAAAAAGCAAGCCTTTCTGAAAGGTGTATGGTACATGGTTGTGGCCGACCTTTATGCAATGCGTTTGCGTCCCAAAGAAATACGTTGGTCTTATCCAGGATCTTTTGCTCCATTCGATATTCGTCAATATCAGTTGATGTATAACCAGTTGTCTAAAGTGCCTATTCGCAATTATGCGGTGGAGGTTAGTCAAACTCCTGCTACGGAAGCTGAGGCGGTTTGTAATTATGCCCTCACAAAAGCAGGATTAACAGGCAGAAATCTTATGTTAGGAATAGATGTTGGGGGTTCTACGGCCAACGTTTTAATCGTTGCTATGGACAGAGCAGCAAGAGCCTTCAAAATGAACAAACAAAGCTCTTTGCGAATTTCGGCAGGCGTATTGTCATCAATCATTCGGCGTTCGCCCGAATTCAGACAAGCAATCATCAAATATCACGACAGCCCGAATTGCAAAATCAAAGTGGCCAACATTCATTCCATGGTCGAAAACCCTCAAACGGCGCCTTTCTATCTAAATTCAATTCTTGATCGTTTGCGTGACGAAAGTTTTGCTGATTTCTATACGGCAATAGCCAGAAGTGCTCCTGCTATTTTTGCTGTACCTGCCTACATTACGGGTCTTTTATTGTATTATTCAGGTCAATTAATCGCTAAATCGATTACCGAAAATAATTATACAGGAATTAGTCTGATTGATTTTCTACCTTTCGGAAAAGGGGGAAGAATTTTTGACTGGTTGGATATATACCCAGGCGCTCAGATGGCATCGGAATATTACAATCTTTGCTTCAAGTCAGGATATGGGGTAGGATCAGAAAATCTTAAAATTGAAAAGAAAAATTCTATCCGCATCGATAATAAATCGGAAGTTTCCAAAGGTTTGTCTGCTCCACAAAAAGTAATGGTAGATACCTTTGTAAGGGAAAATTCTGATTTGTTTGGAGAAGAAGGTTTTGTATATTTTCCACAGGGTGGCGAAGCACAAAAGTTAGGTAAGGATCAAACGATTAATTATCAGCATCTCGAAGAAATGGATTTCGGTATAGAAATACCAGAAAAATTTGTCGAATTTGAAAAATTCCTCAATATTTTCTTTGATTTTGCCGGATCAAGAAAAACCGGAATGATTAGGAACATCGCTGTTCTTGAACAGAAAAAACCGAATCTTTCGAGGGAGTTGAAAAATTACATCACCAACGATCCTGAATGGAAAAAAGCCGATGAACAAAAAAGACAAGGCTTACCTTTTGAATTCAAACATTCGATGTTTGTACTCACGGGCATGTGCTTTATGGATCGGTTTTTAATTCCGGAGATTTATAAATAATTTGCTGATTCTATTCATTCTACTTGGGTAGATTAAAATTTGCAAATTTATTTTTCTTGTTGGTATTATTTTTAATCTGTATTGCGGCTATTTGTATGTTTTATAAAGCAGCAAAGCGGCCAGCCCTTTGTAGATACATGAAATTTGCATCCTTTTCCCCAGTCAAATTGAATGGGAAGAAAATATGATTTTAATTTAATGATGCACCAGTAGTTCGTTTGTTTGTATTTATGATTATGTAGTAGGAAATTTCATCATAGTAAGCAATTTTTCGGAAGTTCTCAGTGTAAAAAAACACATAGACAATTATGAAAATAAGTAATAGTACAAATTTGATTGTATATTATTGAATTAATTGTTTAACAAAACCCTCAAGGTTTTAAAAACCTTGAGGGTTTCTGCACAACCTATCATTTTGTAGTGCTATACAATTAATTTTGGACGCTTACTTATAAGCCACAAAAGAATTATTCTATGTTCCTCGTATGTGCATCTTTTCTATGTGTCTCGTTTAAAAATTTGTATGGAAACCATAAATTAAGAGTAATCTATTCCCCTTGATCTTGTTCTGAAGTTTGTTTGTTTTCCAACGCAAAAAAACGGCAAGCTTCATCAATAATGGAGGAAGAAACATCATGGTTTAAAAACATCTTTTTATTTCCATCCACCAAAACATATCCAAAACCCTCTGGATTAAGCTCATTCTGGAGGCTTTTTATTTCCTCATCGGAGTACCAACTACGATAAACTGAAGAAATCATAACAATACCATTATAGTAATTGCCAAAGTATCCTGTGACATCATGAACAAACCATCCCCAGTCTTCGCCGGTGTAGTTTGCTTCGTCTCCGGGTGTACTGTATATTAGAACCAATTTTTGCTTTTTTCCATTGATTCTAATATCAAAAGAATGATGAATTTCATATCTTTCTTTCTTATGATCGGCTTTCAAGGCATAAGCCTTTGCATCGGTTTTTTTGTATTTATTTAGTTCTTTAATACATTCATCGCTCGAAATATAGGGTCCTATCAACGAAACAAATAATGCCTTACCGCTAAGCGATTCGTAATCAGGTATCCAAAGATAACCACATTTAGCGTATGTTTTCTTCAGCTCCTTAACCTTTTCGATGGCATCTTCGGCTTTTTCATGCGATGCAGTTTGAATAAAATAGAAAGGGGCTTTTGTTGTTTTCTCTGAAATAGGCTCAATCTCAAGCGTTTTCTTTTCTGGTTTACCAATAGCGATGGAATCAGAAACATGGGTCATTTTTTCATCATTACCGCCGCAAGCGGTAAAAAAAACCAGGAAGATAAAGTAGCATAGGCTTTTCATAAACATTGGTTTTTAGGTTTAAGTTTAAACAAAACTATGTATGCAATTTACCAAATATTATGAAATTTTAAAAGCATTTTAAAATAATTAAAGAATTCTGAGAAACCCACGCCGTTATTATATTCTTGATTTTTTGTAACTTTTTTATTAAGAAAAAAGTTAGATGAAAAATACTTTTCAATTTACAATAAGATCATTACCAAAAACAACAGTAATGCTTTGCGAATAGTTTTTGGTAAACTCCTGATATTTAAACATGACTTCAAGAGATCTGAATTTAATGATACAAAATTGATTAATTTATGAAAAACTGATTCTTAATTTGGATGTTTTATTTATCCAAGTGTCTTTATTATGTCAAAATCACGAGTTCTGATTCAGATACTTGTAAAAATTAGTTCTATCGTTATGAATCTCATTCATATCAAATTAGTTTTGTTTCTTTTGTGGTTAACAAAATTTCTCTACTCCATAACCAAAAAGAACCTGCTACAGGACAAAAAATCTCTACTACAGGACAAAAAATCTCTGCTACAGGACAAAAATTCCCTGCTACAGGACAAAAATTCTCTACTACAGGACAAAAAAGCTCTACTACATGACAAAAAAGCTCTACTACATGACAAAAAATCTCTGCTACAGGACAAAAATTCTCTACTACAGGACAAAAAATCTCTGCTACAGGACGAAAAAGCTCATATTACAGGACGAAGCAAGCTACCCACCAGGCACCAACCGAATATGCAATACCTGCATTTTTTTATTTATCAATCATTCACATTAATTGAAAAAAACTAAATAATATAGACCAAATGGTTTTACAAACACCTAATTATAAGGAAATAGCAAAATTATTCATTGTTCATTATTCATTATTCATTATTCATTACTAAGACCATATCAAAAATCAATATAATTTGTGCCATAAGGATAACGCTGCGGCTAAGAAAGCATTTTATTTGCCTCATCGTCATTGATGAACAATTCCTTGTTTGCATCCCAATATAATTTGCGGGGAAACTTCATGGAAATGCCAGAAATAAGGCAAGCTGAACAGGATCTGTGTCCCACTTCTGCGGGAGCAACTGGCTGCTTTCGGGTTCTGATGCAATCGATCCAATTGCCATGCTGTTCCTCACTTTGATAAGAAAATTTCGTCTATCCAAGATTAACAAGAGTTAAACTTAATTTTAATTTTTCTCCTGTAATATCCAAAGAATTCCACCTTTCAGATGTTGGATGAAGTTTTTATCCTGATAATGCTCAATTTTATGCCCCAGTGCAGTGTACCATTGCCGTCCACCATCAAATTCATGGCACCAAGCGAGGGGGAAGTATTTTCCAAAAACCGTTCCGGGATATTCTGTTTTTTTATCGTCCACGATGCTTCTAAGATCAACAGCCAGCAAAACATGCATATCAGGATTTAAGTTGTCCATGAAATAACATTCGTCTTCCCAGTTCCAAATGGCAGGTAGATGTTTTGTAGAAATATTATTAGAATCAATTATTTTAATATCAAATGGTTGTAAAACAGGATGTCGAACAAATTTTCCACCCAACATGGACCAAAACCATTCCCATTTTCTTTCCGATCCACAGGTAGAATGTATTCCAATAAACTTTCCGCCTTTCTGCATGTAATTTTGAAATTCATTTCTTTGGCTATCAGTATCAAAAGTTTCATTGTTTGTGTTCGTAAAAATCAAAAGGCTATATTTGGACAGCTTTTCACGGGTGAAAACCGAAGGCTGATCAGAAACCTCAAAATCGAGTTTCAATTCTTTGCAAATCAATTTTAAAGCTTCCACAGAGGCAGAAATATTGTCATGCACATAACCTTGCCCATTTTTAGTGTATATCAACACTTTTTTGCTTTGAGCCATACTTCCAAAAGAGATTAGGATCATTAGTCCTAACAAAAATACATTTCTCATCGTTACAATATATATTTATTATGAATATTTTCAATAAAACTAAAATCTTCAAGTTTTTTTCAATTCGTGTGTTAATAAACAATAGTTTGTATCGATTTATTTTCCCCTTTTTCGATGAACGAAAATTCTTGTAATTCCTTTAATTCGAGGTTTTATAGTCCTTCAAGGTTTTGAAAACCTTGAAGGACTCTTGATCACTACGATTAAATCTATCGCCCTTTCAGGACTAAACGAAATGACATTAGCTTAATAGCTACGGAATTAAGAATTTAGAAATTTTATCAAAATATTTTGTATTTTTGAATTTACCAAAGTAGAATTAAAATAATCAATATATCATTTGGGATTGGGTTTGTGAAGACTTAAAAAGATTGATTGGTTTTGTGCAAAGTGAGACCTTCATTCGTCCGGCAGGATAATGAAGCGTCAAGTTGACTTTTTTATGGAACGCAGATAACGCCGATTTTCAAACACGGAAAAAAACGGATTTAAGTTTTATTGACCTTCAAGGTTTTCAAAACCCTATAACTTTGAACGATACGAAGATAAGTTCCAGATTCTTTTTTTCATGTCTTAAAAATGCCATATTCAGTCACTTATTAATTTATTTGCACTATATATCTAAATGATACGACTGTAAAATCGTTGCAAATTAAGCTAATAAATATAAGAGCTAAAAACATTTTTCGCACTACATCTTTGAAATTTTAAAAAACGTGCTATTGATATTCAGAAACTTACAAGGTTTTCTGGATTTTTGGTGTCAAACTCAGGTGTCAAAACTCATTTGATCTGAATAGGCTGTCAATACAGCCTGAGCGCAGTTGAATCCTGATTTGAAGGATTCGATTGCTTTTTGTTGTTTTTTTTCCATCCTTTTAAAAATCTTTATTTATGCGTTTTTAGCAATATTCTGTGTTAAAAATGCTGATAATAAATTTCCTATATTATTTTCTCCCTGCACAAGAAAATCGGGGGTTATTTTAATGTTGCCAACGGCAATTTGTTTAGCAACTTCAATAGATATAACACCTTGTTGCCCGATAGCATTGTTTTGAAGCATATATGCTTTTGCAGTTGACTCTCCAATGGCAAGAATTTTAGCGCCTTCTGCTTCACCTTTTGCTCTAATACCTTTTGCTTCACCTTCTGCTTTAATTCTTATACTTTCCGCTTCTCCTTCTGCAAATCGTATTGCTTTTTGCTTATTTTGTTCCGCTATTTTAACGCCTATTTCTGCTTCTACCAAACTTTTTTGTAATTCTGCTTCAGATCGGGTTTTTTCGGTTGCGATACGTGTTTGCTCAGCCTTTTGTTGATCTTCATACATGGCCAGTTGTTGCTGAGCAATAATTTTTCTGGTTTGTGTTTCCATGAGTTCTTGCGGAAGTTTAATCTGACAAATTAAAACAGAAACACATTCAACATGATATTTCTCAAGACCTAATTTTGCTCTTTCTTCTGCTTTTCTTTGCTCCTCTTGCCTATCTTGCAAAAAATTCATGGCAGAAGTGGATGAAGCCTGATTTCGGAAACTTGAATCTATCATAGGATGAATAACATGGTGTATAAGGTTATCAATGGAGCCTATTTTCGAAACCATGTAAGGAGCTTGATCTGGTCTCACCCGAATGATCACTTTTACAGAAACATTGATATCAAATCCATCGCGGGATATAACTTTCAATGGATCAAATCTTGTAGAGTCACTTTCATCCCAGTCAATAGTAATATTGGTTGTGTCAATAATGTATGCTATAAAAGCTCTTCGATTTAAGTAATACATACCAGGGCCAGCCACTTCTTGTTGAATTCCTCTATATCCTTTGGGAACAACATAGCGTTCAATTCCAGGACTGAGTCTTGATTCAATTTGATGTGCAATTTGATTTTGTGATAACTCCATTTCTTCTTTAGCTTTTTCGTCCACAAGTTTTTGAATTTCAAGAGGTTCATCACCAACATTGGACACTACAACAGCAACTTGACCACGTTCCACAATAGCAACTTTATCAAGCTCAACCTTGAACATTTGTAAGTTTATATAATAAGTACCAGGCTTTAGAACATCAAATTGAGGTCCTCTTTGTCCCCCCGCCTGTATGAATTTCTCAACATTTTGAAAATTATTATGTCCTTCAACTGATTTTGCTACATATTCTGTTTCAGGAAGGGGGTCTCCATCGAGGGATGTTACCAAACCCACATTGCCAGAAGGAATAACGGTTGCTTCACAAATTTCTACCTTAAACAATGATAAATTTATTCTGTATGTACCAGGCAATAGAATTTCAGATTGAGGTCCTTTTTGTCCACCATTTTTCAAAAACATTTCTCCATTTTCGAAATTCGAATGACCATCTACTTTTTTTGCCAATAACCTCCCCATTGTAATCACGTCACCATCCATGGCAGTTATTAAGCCAATGAAGCCTTTATCTATCACAATCGATTTTACTTTCCTTACACTAAACAAACTTATGTTGATTCTATAGTTTCCAGGGGGTAGAATTTCAATTTGTGGTCCTTTTTCTCCCCCATTTTTAAGAAATGCTTCAGCATCCTGAAAAGAATTATGATTTGTAACAACTTTGGCAAAAATTCGACCTGCAGAAACAGGCGTACCATCAATTGATTCTATAACCCCAACTTCGTTTTCCCCAATAAATGTGAAGTGGACTTTCCTGGCAGAATAGATGAATGGTGTTAATAAGTGTAATCCCGGTCCTAATGTTCTAGCCTGAACGCCAATTTCATCTGACATCGCCACAACTCTACCTTTGGGCATTGATTTTCCAAACCATCTGCGCTCCAAAATTGCAAGTTCGTTGCCTTCAACATTAACAAATGAATTAAACAACAATATAATTAAGGCAAGAACTACAATGCCAACTATGGCAAGCGGGGAGATAATATAAATAAAAATTAGTAACATTGGATGTAATTTTTAGTTTTTCAAATATAATAAAATTTGTCTTACAAATCATTTATTGCATTAAAATTTTCGAATAGGGATTCAATAAATTACTTTTGAAAATTGTAATGCAGCCACGTGTTTGGTATCTTTCATAAAACTTACAAATTGCTAAATTCAAACTAAATGAACATGAAAAAAAATATTTTTTTATCCATTTCTTTCGCAATTATACTCATTGCGTGTGATTCTAATATTAAAACTACAAGTGAGCCATTCCCTCAAATTAAGGCGCTTATTCAAAGACAAATTCCGGGATATGAAGATCAATTTATCCTTGATAGCATTGTGTCTGAAAAAGGAATGGATATGTTTGAAATAGAATCATATAACAACAAAATTATTTTAAAGGGAAATAACCCTGTTTTATAGACCTTCATGGTTTTCAAAACCGTGAAGGTCTCTCGATCACTACGCTTAAATCTATCGCCCTTTCAGGACTAAACGAAATGACATTAGCCTTATAGCTACGGAATTAAGAATTTAGAAATTTTATCAAAATATTTTGTATTTTTGAATTTGCCAAAGTAGAATTAATCTACAATTGCTTAGCGGTTTAAAACCGCTTAGCGATTATTCAAAAGTAAAACCGCTTAGCGATTATTCAAAAGTTTAAAACCGCTTAGCGATTAAAACATAACAATACAAAATTATGCACTTTGAAAAAGATTCTATATATCACGTTTACAACAGAAGTAACGAACAAACTTTTTTCACAAGAGAAAATTATTTATTTTTTCTCAAAAAAGTAAACACATTATTAAAACCAAATTGCGAAATTTTATGCTGGTGTTTAATGCCTAATCATTTTCATTTTCTTATTCAGGCAACTGATAAATCAGTAGAAAATATTGGTGAAAAGCATAGAGAACAAACTCAACTTTTATCAAAGAACTTAGGAACATTATTAAGCTCTTATACACAAGCAATAAACAAACAATTAAAAAGAAAAGGTAAACTTTGGTCGCATAATACAGAAGCCAAAATAATAAACAAGAATTTTTATGGATTTCGTTGTTTTCATTACATACATCAAAATCCGGTATTAGCATATCTTTCTGAAAAAATGGAAGATTATGAATTTTCATCATATATTGATTTTATTAAAAAGAGAAATGGAAAATTAGCGAACCAAAATCTTGCTTTTGAATTATTAGAAATGGATAAAAACACATTTTTTGAACAATCCAAAATTATACTTGATGATAAAATCATAAAAGAATTATATACATAATACATCGCTAAGCGGTTTTGAACCACTTAGCGATTAAATAATGAGATTTTTTATAGACCTTCAAGGTTTTCAATACCTTGAAGGACTCTTGATCGATAGTATTAAAATAAATTCAATTTCTTTTTTTAATCTATAAAAATAGTTTATATTTGCCTTGAAAATATGTACTGGTTTGCCATCAAAATTATTTAAAACAGAGAAACCAAAAACCAAGCTTGCTGAAAGTTACTTATTTCATGTATAAATGTTTAGTTTGAAATGATTGGGATTGCCAAACGCCCTTTATTTTCAACAATTTGAAAACTATTAATAAAGAAATTTTGAAAAATAATGTTTTAGATAGATTCCCGAAGATTCCCGAAGATTCCCGAAGATTCCCGAAGATTCCCGAAGATTCCCGAAGATTCCCGAAGATTCCCGAAGATTCCCGAAGATTCCAACATATTGTGTTGTAATATTCAAGGAGTTGAAATAAAGATATTTACTACTAATAAAAAATTTCATATATCTATATTTTTCATCAATAAATTTCCAACAGGTTTCACATAGCAATCTAAAATGAGTAATACAAATAAACAATTCATAAATTTTCATTTCTAAAACTAAAAATCAAAAAACAATTAATTAAAAAACAATTAATTAAAATTAAAAAACCATGAGTAAATTTAGAATTCTCTTTCTTTGTGCTGTAATGGCATTAAGTAATGCGTTGGTGTTTGCCCAGCAATATGAAGCAAGTTATTGGTATTTTGGCGATGGAGCCGGTATTAAATTTGAAGAACAAAACGGTCAGTTCATTCCACAAGCCTTAAGTGGTGGGCAAATTAAAAAATCAGACCCTACTGGTTGGGTGGAAGGTGTTTCAAGTATTTCCGATAAAAAAGGAAATTTGTTGTTCTACTCCGACGGTATAGGTCTTTGGGATAACAATCATGTGAAAAATCCAAATACTATGGAAGGTCATCCGAGTTCTTCTCAATCGGGTGTTATTGTACCAGATCCTAAAAATCCTGATTTATATTATATTATTGTTACTGGTGACGGTGAGTTAACTGCTACGATCGCACGTCTTTATCAGTATAATTTAAGTACTAAGTTATTGAGTTCTCAAGCCCTCTGGACATCTCCAATAAATGCTACTGAAAAGATTATTGCAACAAGACAAAGAAACTCAGACAATATTTTTGTTATCATTCCAATAGACAACAGTACTTCTTATCATCGACTGGTTTTTGATGGGAATGGATATAATGTCACTACAGAAACTATGCCTTCAATAAATACTCGAAAATTTGGCAGGTATTATGGTTCGAAAATTTCAGCTGATGGCAAATATTTAGCCGTTTCTAATGTTTACAATTCAACTGATGTTAATCAGACACATATTAGAATAGCCGCTAATACCATTATATATGAATTCGACAACCAAAATGGAAAAATTGGTAACCAAATCTGGAAAGCAAACGCATGTTCTGAATCGATGGAATTTTCCTCCGAAAATCCAAGATTTTTATATTTTACGGTAGAAAGAGCTATTGTCGCTTCTTATGGTATTACTGCAACTGACTCTTATTATAAACAGGGGGTTATTTATCAGGTAGATTTAGAAAAAATGAATACTCCAGATTACGCCCCTAAATCCATTAATACTACCGTGGATCTTGTTGCCAATGGAGGCATTCAAATGGGTATGGATGGTCGCATTTATGTTTCACGCCAAGGAAAGCAATACCTTGGAAGAATAGAATATCCGGAATTGGAAGGAGCATCCGCTGTTTATAATCCTACTGCGTTGAAGTTGGCTGATAATACTTATTGTTCAGTAGGTTTACCTTTGTTTATTCAAAGTTATATTCAAGCGCCTGAGTTTACCTATACAAATTCGTGTTTGGGTACAGCAACAAAATTTACTTGCACAGGTATGCCTACCATCGATTCGCTGCGTTGGGACTTTGGGGATGGATCAGGCTCAAATGTTTTAAATCCTGATCATTTATATGCCCAAGCCGACACTTATTATGTATCGCTCAGAATATACAGACAAGGACAAGTAAGAACCTCAAAAAGAAATGTTGTCATTTTTCCTGCACCTGTCATATCCATCAATAATCTGGCATCCTCTTATTTATTGAATGATCCCTCTGTAAGTTTATCGGCAAGCCCTGCGGGAGGTGTTTTTTCCGGACCCGGTGTGAATGGTGTTGTTTTCAATCCTTCTATCGCTGGTGTGGGTTATCATACCATTACATATACTTTGAATAGCAATGGATGTATCTATGAAAAATCCCAGTCTGTTCTTGTTTCCGATGCTTGTCCTTATTCAATAGGAAAGGGTATGATGAATAACCTTTGTTCTTGTCTTACAAATACAGAATTGCGCATACCATTGATACTTACTGGTGCCATTAAATCAGGAATTATAGGTTTGGATTTTTGCTTAAATTATGATCAAAATATACTGGTGCCCGATAGCTTTGTTGAAATTGGCAATGTGTTTACAAACAACGGTTTGTATGCTCAAGGAATTAAGTCTGATTATCAATTGAATACAAGCGAAAATGGCAGGTTGCATATCAGTCTGTTTTATAAAAATCAGGCTCCACAAAATGCGCAAATGATCAACCTATTGAATGATACCATTGTTGTACTCGGGTTTAAATTAAAAAGCGAATTGAATGAATTAGATACGCTAATTTTTTCATCATGCGAACTAAGAGAGAGTTATGCCCTGGAAACATTGGATAATTGTGTAAATCAAGGATATTTTGTTGCCAAAGTAAACAATGATATAAAGGGAAATCTGATCTTTTGGAACAAAAATGAATTACCCATAAAATATGATCAAAATTCACCGGATAATTACCTGATTACGAACATCAAAAATAAAACAGGTGTAATAACTCAACCAGATTTGAATGGAAACTTTGAAATAAATTCGAACGGTATGCTAGACTTTTTAAAAATCATAAGAGATATTCCTGGTTCCTATAATCAGGCATGCAATTATAATGGAAATGATTCATTGTGTGATATAACGAGAATGATCAATGGCTATGATTGCTTTTTAACAGGTTTGGTTACAACCATGGACAGCAGTTACAAACCATCAGTATATGAAATCATGTCTATGGATGTGAATCAAAATGCTTCTGTAGATGCGGGTGATATTACCCATATTCAAAATCGCTTTTTAAACGGAATTTATGAGTTTCCTCAATTATGGAATTATAAAACAACGCCTCCCAAAGCGCCTTCAAAAGATTGGGTATTCATCAACGGTTCTTTGCTATCGGCAGATAATTATAAAATAGGTTTGGCATACCCTTACAAAACAGCTTCCAATACAGGTTACACAAAATATTTGGTTCCCTTATCTCCAGATAGTCTTATCGTTGATATAGATACCACTGATATTTGCAGTAGTTATAAAAATGATACATACAATGCAATATTATTGGGTGATGCAGACGGAAGTTGGGAAAATCTGTCTGTCCCTGTTACAATGAAAAAGGAAGCCATTCAATCCATAAAATTTGAATTGAACAATGCTTTTGAAAACAATGGACAATGTTATATTCCAATTTCTTATTCGGCTGATGCGAAATTATTTTCGCTCGATTTGATCATGGAAAGCTACAATAAAGAGGCTATCGATTTTGTAAGTTTCGATTATGCTGCCGCAAAATCAGGTGAACTATCCATGGCTTTCAACAACAATATTCGTTTCACATCCTATCTGAAAAATTCAAGTGGTTTAGAATCCGATGCTGCTATTGTATATTTAGTTTTTAAGGGAGATTTGACGAAAGTAAACAGTAACGATTTTGGTAAAATCATTGGATATTTTAATGGAGAAAAAACCGATGTTCAATTGATTTCAAATTCGTTGGACGTAGAAAAATTGAATGAAAATTCCATTAGCATTTATCCAAATCCTGCCCATGACTTTATTCATATTAATTCTGCTGAAGCAATTCAGAAAATTCAGGTTTATAATATTTCAGGATCAAAAATGTTGATGACAGAAAATCAAAATACTCTGAATATTTCGAACCTTGAAAAAGGAATTTATTTTATTCAGGTTTGTACTGCAAAACAAAGCAAAACAATGAAATTTATTCTTGAATAGTATTTTTGATCGTTGATCGTTTTTGCATCATCCCGGTGATAATTAAATTTTATAATTCATAATTATTACCGGGAATTTATTTAATTTGTAACAGTTTTGAAAAATTAGCATAGTATACAATCTTTTCTAATAAAATTTAGTTATTATTTTTATCTTATTCAATGTTCTTTTAATAGTTTTTCACCATTTAAAATAACTTTACCCAATGTACATAACTCAATATCGTAGATGCCCTTCTTGTGGTCATAATACTGGAAAATTTTTGCGGGTGGTAAAATCTTTCAATTTTCTGAAATGCCAAAATTGTACACTTGTATATGTCGATGCTGATCCGAAGGCAATTCTTGATTTTAACAAGTATGAAGAAAAAGTTTTTTTCCAGTATTTGTTTGTTACAACAACTTCTACCATGGCATATTATGATGGTATCTTGGACAAAGTAGTTAAGCATTTTGGCAGAAAAGATATAAGAATTTTAGATTTTGGCTGTGGCGCTGGATTTTTTTTAAGAAGAGCAAAAATTAAAAACATCCCTGCCGTTGGCGTCGATTTTTCGCCCTATTCAGAATTAGCGAAAAAATATTTTCAGTTAGATATAGAAATATCTGATATTTTTGAATCAAGTTTTCCACCCAATAGTTTCGATGTGATCTTTTCACATGGGGTACATGAGCATTTAGATCAAATGGATAAGATAACCCAAAAACTTCATAGTTTACTTAAGCTAGGGGGAATATTGATATTAAGTGCATTGCCAAATTATTCAACATTAACAATACATATCTTCAATAATTTCTTCAATAATTATCCTCCAGGTCATATCAATTTTTTCACTACAGGTTCTATGTCAAAGTTTCTCAAATTGATGAAATTTGAACCAATGAAAGTAAAAACCTATGGGATTGATTTCTTATGGCCTTTAGTATATAAACTACAAAATATTAAAGCAAAAATTTTAGGCAAGAAAAAAGATGAAGAAGTTAAAGATATAGATATTTCAAATGTTAATATGGAAGATATTAAGGTAAAGCCATTCCATCATTTGTTGGTATCAATCTATAATGTTTTCCATTTGCCCAATATGGGGCATCATGTAGAAGCTTGGGCTATAAAAAAAGAGAATTTGGAATAGAATTGATCGTTGAAACAAAATATTTGGAAATGAGAATAAAGCTGTTTTTTCTGAACTGAAAAATGGTGTGCCAAACTTGTTTTTTAACTTGCGGATTTAAGGGATTACAAATTTCATAACAATTTTTTTTGACTCTATTTTTACACTTTTATTGGGTAGCTTTTTGAATCTATTTTTTATAAAGATCTGTAAGGGCTTCTGTGAAAAAATTGAGGTTTTCTGAAGAAACATCTTGAGGAATACCGCCACCACAAGACCATATAATCTTTTTTAAATTTTTACACAAATGATATTGATCTGACAAGGATTCAGAAATCTGTTTCTTTGAACCATTGGCAAGAACATCTCTTGGTGGTATATTGCCCAGCAAAACAATTTCATCGCCGCATAATTTGCGCATCTCATCAATAGGATGATTAAACGAAAAATTAAACATGTTAATTCCCGCACTTTGTAGATAAGGAGCGCAAACAACTCCATTCGCATCATTATGAAATAACCTTACTTCACTTTCAAATGCGCCGAACTCTTCTTTCAGAAAAGGGAGGGCGAAAGTTTTTAGATTTTCTTCGTCAATGAAACCAACAATATCATCAAGAATCAATATTCCTTCAATGGAGGGAAAATTCTCCTTTTGAAATCTCAACCAATCAACGATGAATTGATTTATTTTTGAAATAAAGACCAAGGTTTCTTCTGGATCCGTGACCATTGCCATCATGAGTTCTGTTGTTCCAAACAAAAAGGAAGCAATGTTCAATGGACCACGCGAAACAGCAAAACGAGTGGAATGTCCATGTTCTTCCATCAATTTCCGACTGTTTTTCAACCGATTGATTATGAAAGGTAATAATCCATCGGTTTTTACATTGGGTATTTTGAGCTTGGCCGCTTCTTGTATGGTTTCAAACATTTTTGCAGCATGCGGTAAGTTTTGCTGATCCCACATCATTTTAGAACCAAAGGCGGAAGGTTCTGAGCACATTCCATATTCTGACCAAAATCCAGGAAGAAACCATACATCGGGAAATGCTTTGTGTGCCGCTAAATTGGATTCAAACCAAGCTTGATCCGAAGTAAAATAGTCGAGGGTGGAAATGCCATACCAACCTGGCAACCAAGGACTGTCAATAATAAAACCCTGTGGCAATTGTTTACTGAAGCCTGTTCTTATAAATTCTTTTATATTATTCCAATGTGCTTGCGTCATGCTCGATAATTTTGAAAATGTTTTAATTGTACAAAAGAACAACTTGTATAACTGATTCTCAAGTATTATTTTTGCTTAATCGAATACTAATTTAACATCTATGCAAAATGAGATATTCCATGAGCGCTTACATTACCCACCAGAGCAATCATTTATTATAAAATATAATGATATTCAGCATTTTACATTTCCATTTCATTATCACCAAGAGTACGAAATTGTTTTTGTAAAAAAAAGCAGGGGACAAAGATTTGTGGGTGATCAAATTGAAAAATTTCAGGATGGAGATCTTACCTTATTGGGAAGCATGCTGCCCCATTGTTTTATAAATGAAAAAGCCTATTATGAAAATGATCCAAATTTGAGGGTGAATGCCTACATAATCCAGTTTCCTTCTGATTTTTTTTCGGAGCGAATGCTCAATTCTCCTGAATTTTATAAAATTAGTCAACTATTAGGTGCATCAGAAAGGGGAGTCTTATTTCTGAATTTGGATATAGATATGATAGATATTGCCTTTCAACAAATTATGAATGCAAAAGGATGTGAAAAGTACATTCGATTTATTCAATTACTTGACGATTTAAGTCAAAAGGAGATAAAAATTTTGGCTTCCAAAGGATATATGCATGATTGTCCTTGGAATAAGAATTCGAGGTTAAGTAAAGTATATCAGTATGTAATGAAGCACTATCGCGAGGATATAGAATTAAAAAAAGCAGCAGAAATTGCAGTCATGAGTCCTTCAGCATTTTGCCGATATTTTAAGGAAAAGACGCGCCAAACTTTTAAAGAATTTTTGATAGATTTAAGAATAAGTTATGCTTGCAAACTTTTGCAAATAGCTGAGATGAGTATTTCTCAAATATGTTTTGAAAGTGGTTTTTGTAATGTATCTAATTTCAACAGACAATTTTTAAAATCACAAGGAGAATCACCCACAAAATATAGGGAAAAGTATCAATAAATTTGGGAAATCCTTTAATCTATATTTAAATATCAGGAATTTACCAAAGTCCATTCGCAAACATAATTGTTTCATTTTTTTGGAATGATCTTAATTTGATATCTATCAACTTTTGTAGATTGCTCCAGCAGCATATCTTCGATTGGGTGGTTTGATTGAGGGTTTTTAGGAAATCTAGCAAAAATACAACAATATCGTTTGTGCAGTTTCTTGAGTTTTTAGTTTCAGGATTCATGCGAAGAAACCTTCACAAAAAAGAGGCTGCAAAAAATTGCAGCCTCTAACCCCAAAAACACTTGCCATGAAGAAAATTTTATGTTTATGCGGGATTATCGTTATTGGGATTTAAGGCAAGCTTTTGCTTCAGTTGCTCTAATGCCACAGCGGCTTTCGATACATCTTCGCCTAAAGCGTTGTTTATTTCCACGTCAAGATTTTTATTTCCATCGGCCAACTCACCATAAGCTTGCGCAAGGGCTTCTTCCTGATCAATTTTCTCTTTCATTTTTTCAAGCATATTCACAGTACTATTGGAATCGATACCAGCCAATTGCTTGTTCACATTTTTTGTTGCTTCGCTTACTTTAGCTCTGGCTTTGAGAGTTTTAAGTTCACTTTCAAATTGAGAAATCGTTTCTTTCACTTTCTTTACATTTATTTCAAGTTTCGTAGAAGATTCATCCAGAATTTTTTGTTCATTCATCAATCGTTGAAGTTTCTTTTCGCAAGTTTCTTTTTGTTGCATTGCAACGAGCGCTAAGCGATCGGCTTCGGCAAGTGGCATTTTTCCTTTCTGAGCACTTTGTAATAGAAGAACTGCTTTTCCTTCGTTTTCGGTTACTCCATTCTTTTCTATTTCAATCTCATTTTTGTTTCTGATGCTCATGGCTCTGATTTCGGCCAAAGATTTAAGTGATTGATCCAAATCTTCTTTCAGATCACGAATACCTTGTTCTGTCATTAGAATTGGATCTTCGAGTTTATCGATAAGGGCATTGGTTTCAGCTTCACCAATTTTGAAAAGTCTTTTGAAAATTCCCATGATTTTTTTCCTCCGGTTTATTGATTCGTTATATTTTTTTTAGTTTTAAAAGTTGTTCAAGAAATTCTGTCATTAAAAGAGCCAATGAATTAATCGAACCTTGCAGTTCGTTTCGATCTAAATGATCGATTTGTAGTGTATCTCTGAAAATCAATTTGCTTCCGCTATCATCCAGAGCAAAAGCACCATGCACAATTTCACGGTTTTTTTGTAACAGAGCTTTATGCGCTTGGAAATCCCCGTCAGAAATCTCGATCAGAAAATGTTCCATCACCAAAATCGGATAGCTAACACCTATAATCAAATTTTTTATTCCTGATCGATGATCCCGAATCATCAAAATGCCTTCTTTTCTGTTTTCGAAAACAATATCTAAATTGAGTTCGAGCAAAAAATTTTTCACAGTTTTGAAATAATCTTCCATACTTTATGTTTTTATTCAGAATTTCAGGCATTTAATTTGTGTTTCTTTCTTTTTGTACCAAACTTAATCTACAATTCTTCGTTTTAGTTTTATGAATACAAAAATAAACAAATAATTTTGTATTGCAAAATTTTTTTGCAAATATTTGCAAAATAAAATAACATTTTTTAAAAAGCCGCATCATGTCTAATATTGGGAAAAACCTTCGTAAGATAAGAACCGTTAAGAAATTGAGTCAATCTGCCTTTGCAGATTTGTTTCAATTAAACAGAGGAATGATCAGCGCTTATGAAGAAGGTAGAGCAGAGCCAAAATTGGATGTTGTTTTGGATATTGCTAAATATTTTAGCATTTCGGTTGAACATCTTTTGGATAAAAATTTGACGGTAAATCAAATACTGGGCTTCAATAATGTTCTGGAAAATCTACTCCAAATTGGAAATCAAGCTATTCAAATTCCTTTGAAAATGGTTAAAAGTGAGCTTGCCCCCTACTTGCATACTCACAATGAAGATAGGAATTTCTGGGAGAATCTTCCCTCGATCAATGAATTTTTAAAAAGCGATAAAGTTTTTGCATTTCAAATGTTTAACGGCGATATGTACGATGGTTTCACAGGTATTCGCGAAGGAGAAATATTGTTTTGTGAGCCATTTTCAAATTGGAAAGCTTTGAAAAATTATTCACTCTGTTTGGTTTTGCTTCAAAATTCTACCTTGGTTCGAAATTGTAAATTCAAAAATGAAAAGTTTTATACAAAAGCACTCAATAAAGCAAGCAAAAATAAAATTTATGAAGCATCTCAAATTCAAAAAATTTTCAGGGTTGTGGGAATCCTTTATGGAAAAATAAATGACTTATCCAAATCATCTGATCGTTTATCTGAGTTGGAAAACAGAATTTCTGTACTTGAAAAAAAAGTAGCAAATCTGGTGAAAAATTAAAAGCCTGAATTTATAGGATTGAATATTCTTTGTTTAAGTATCATTAATAATTTCAACATTTTTAGTTTCTGTATTTTAATTATTCATACCTTTGCTGATAATGATAAAATAATTTATATGGTTACAACTGCTAAATTAACTAATTTACAATTGGACTTAATTAAAATGTTTAGTTTCCAATTAAATGATATACAATTGTTTGAAATCAGAGATATCTTGACAAAATATTTTGCTGAAAAAGCGGCAGAGGAAATGGATAAATTGTGGTTAGATAATAATTGGACAGATGAAACAATGAAAAATTGGGCAAATGAACATCTTAGAACTCCTTATAAAGATAAATTATGAGAATTGTTTTAGACACGAATGCCTTACTTATCTCAATTCCCAAAAAATCTAAATATCGAGTAATTTTTGATAGATTTTTAGCAAATCATTTTTCAATTGTTATAAGCAATGATATTTTATCTGAATATGCTGAAATAATTGCTCAAAAGGCTAATTCTATTGTTTCTACAAATATCATCGAAATGTTAATATCAGCAAAAAATGTAGAAAAACAAGATATCTATTTCAAGTGGCAAATAATTGATATAGATAAAGATGATAATAAATTTGTTGATTGTGCGATTGCAGGAAATGTTGATTGTTTGATAACGAATGATAAACATTTTGAGGTGGTTAAATCTATTGGTTTTCCACCGGTTACGGTTTTAAGCATTGATGAATTTATTGATATACTGGTAAATGACAAATACTAATTCCTATAACATTTTTTTAACGAAATAAGCTCCAAATACCCAGAGAAACTAAACGAAATGATAACGCTATATAACAGTTAGTCTAAGGACATGCAAATAATGACAGAAGAAGATTTAGAGCCATTTCAAAATAAGAATAAACAATAGTTTTTTAGGATCTAATTCGAATTAAAGATTGAAAGCTTTTTATAACCGCAAAGAACGCAAAATATAACCTGTTAGCTGCAAAAGTTTTTTTATCTAAGGAGCTTTGCGAAATAACTCTGCGGTTCTATGCGTTAAATACTTATATATCTAAATTGATTATTCAAATTTAATTTGCGTATCTATTAGATTAATGCCAGATTACTTAACTCTTTAATTTTCTGAGCATGAAAAAGATTCAATTGCTTATTGTTTTGGTTTTGATGCTTGCTGTATTCACGCAAGCTCAGATTAAGCAAAATATCCGGGGAGTGCTTGTTGATAAGCAATCGCAAACCCCCGTTGCAGGTGCATCTGTTGTAATTGAATCAGATGGTATCCAAAATGCAATGATAACGGACGATCAAGGCTATTTCAAATTCGAAAAAATCAATGTGGGAACTTATAGCATTTTTGCCACTTTACTAGGTTTTCAATCGGTTACTATACAAAACATTGAATTGCTCTCGGGCAAAGAATTGGTTTTGAAAATCGAGTTAGAGGAAAAAGTTATGACAACCCAGGAAATAGTTGTAAGAGCCGATCTTAAAGACAAACCCTTGAATGAAATGGCCACTGTAAGCGCACGTGCCTTATCCATGGAGGAAACCAACCGATTTGCCGGAACATGGATGGATCCCGCCCGAATGGCAGCAAACTTTGCCGGAGTTATGGCTGCAGGTGATCAACGTAATGATATTATTATCCGCGGAAACTCCCCTATGGGCTTATTATGGAAATTAGAGGGCGTGTGCATTCCCAATCCCAATCACTTTGGAACATTAGGAACAACAGGAGGTCCAATAAGTATCTTAAACAATAACTTGCTCGATAATTCCGATTTTTTTACCGGAGCTTTTCCCGCAGAATATGGCAATGCATTATCCGGAGTTTTTGATCTTAAAATAAGAGAAGGTAATAATGAAAAACATGAATACACAACCCAAATTGGTTTGAATGGATTTGAAGCAGATATGGAAGGGCCTATTTCGAAAAAAAAGAAATCATCCTATCTTCTAAGCTACCGATTTTCGACACTAAAAATTTTTGAATTATTGGGTATTCACTTTGGGGTTTCGGCCATTCCACAATACCAAGATGCTTCATTCAAATTCAATTTTCCTGCAACAAAACTCGGTAAATTTTCTCTTTTTGGAATCGGGGGAACAAGCTTTATCGATTTGGCTGATAGCAAAAGAAAAGAGGCGGATTGGAGTTTTGGGCATGAATCTATCGATATTCGTTTTGGATCGGATATGGGCGTTAGTGGTATAAAAAATGTTTATTTTATTGACAAAGACACCCGATTAGAATCCGTAATCGCGATTTCGGGAACGAGATCGACCGCAAAGGTTGACTCAGCTTTTAAGAACAGGCCGCCTGTGACCTGGTTCAAAGATAATTCAACAGAAGTGACTTATTCGCTCGTAAGCCAATTCAAGAAAAAATTCAATGCAAAAAGGAATCTGAGTGCCGGATTCAGCCTACATTTTTATGATGTGAATTATCGAGATAGTGTGATGGATTCAAGCGGCGTACTCAATGGCTGGACGAACACAAAAGGCCGATTAATCGCCAATTTTCAATCCTTTGTTCAGCACCAATACAAATTTAGCGATCACCTCATTATTTATGCAGGATTGCATTATCAGTTCTTTACTTTGAATTCAGAAAATATCATTGAGCCTCGGACTAGCCTCCGCTGGACTTTTCTCAACAAACACTCGCTAAGTCTGGCCAGCGGATTGCACAGCCAACTGCAAGCCCGTCTTTTCTATTTCTACCAAACGATGTTGCCCGATGGAAGTCAAATAGAGACCAATACTGGGCTTAAGTCATCGAGAAGCTGGCAAAGCGTTTTGGCTTATGATTTTATGATCACTCCGCAAGTTCGACTAAAACTTGAAACATACTATCAACACTTATACAAGATTCCTGTAGATACAAAGGAAGATTATTACTCGATAATCAACTATGGAACGGATTTTTATGGCGACAGGGTTGATAGCCTCGTCAATAAAGGTAAAGCAAGAAATTATGGTATAGAACTCACTTTAGAGCATTTCTTGCACAGAAATTTCTATGCTCTATTTACAATATCCTTGTTTGAATCGAAATATACAGCCAGCGATGGAATTGAACGAAATACGATTTTCAATGGAAATTATGTAGTGAATCTTCTCTCAGGATACCGCTTGAAAGTAGGTAAGAACAGTAGTTTAAATTTCGATTTCAAAACTGTATATGCAGGAGGAAAAAGGTATATACCTATTGACCAAGCTTTGTCTGAACTGTTGGGAGAGGAAATCCTGATTTTCGAGCAAGCTTACAAAGAACGGATGCCCGATTATTTCAGGCTTGATATCAGAGCCGGTTATAAAATAAACCTGAAAAAGCTCAATATAGAAATGGGCTTTGATATTCAAAATATCACCCAGCATAAAAATGTATTTATGATGTCGTATGATACCAAAGCAAAAGAAATTCGCTACGATTATCAGTTAGGTTTATTTTATATTGCATTGCTAAGGATTCAGTTCTGATTTTTGTTTGATAAATATGCAAGAAATATTCAGAGAATAGAAAAATATTTTTTGCCGCCTCAAAAATAATTCGTTAATTTGAGGGACGAATCAATCGTTTTATATTTATATGGTACATATTGTATCTATTGATGACCGCAAAGAAAACTTAGAATTGTTGAATATACTTTTGAGAAGGCGTATTCCCAATTCTAAAGTCGTAGATTTTTTATCAGGTGTTGATGCAATACCTTATATAGAAAATGAGCAACCCGATATCATATTACTTGATATTCTTTTACCCGTAAAGAATGGTTATGAAATTTGTAAAGAGCTGAAAGATAATCCTTTTACAACGCATATACCGATCATTCTTATTACTGCTATTTACAGAGATTCAGCAAGCATCATTAAAGGACTTGATTTGGGAGCAGATGCCTTCATCTCCAAACCCATCAATGAAGGTGAACTGGTCGCTCAGGTGAAAACGATGCTTCGGACAAAAAAAGCAGAAGATAAGTTGCGGGAAGAAAAACTTCAATTAGATGAAATTGTAAAAGAAAGAACCAAAGAGTTGTACACCAGCCAGGAACGACTCAAGCAAGCCGAATTGATGGCAAAACTGGGGCACTTTCAATTCAATTTGGCAACCGATTCGATGATATGGTCTGATGAGTTTTTTAGAATATTCAGCCTGGATGCCTCCACCCTACCCGATTCCAAAATTATTCAGGATATGATACATCCGGATGATTTAGAAATGGCCACAAATGCCTTTTTTAATTCACTAGGAAGCAATGAAAATTTTCATACACAAGTAAGAATTATAGATAAACAATCCAATATCAAGTATTTGGAATGTATTCTCTCCTTTGAGCGAGATTGGGAAGGAAAAATCAGAAAAGTTTTCGGCACAATCAGTGATGTAACAGAAAGAAGAAAAGCAGAGCAAGCACTATTCGAATCCAATAATCGCTATAAAAAACTCAATGAAACCAAGGACAGGCTTTTTTCAATCATTGCCCATGATCTGAAAAATCCATTTATGAGCATACAAGGATTTGCAGAGTTGGTTCAAAAAAAGATAGATAAACTGGAGAAAGAGAAGATTGTTGAATTCATGAATCTGGTAAGGGAGCAAACCAAACAAGCTCATCTTTTGCTCGAAAACCTTTTGGACTGGGCTATGAGTCAAACAGGTGATGTAGCTTATAATCCAGAGGATATTGATTTGCACGAAATCATTGAAAACACCAAAGCCTTTTTGAACCTAACCTTGAATAATAAAAATATTCAAGTAGATGTAAATCTGCATGAACCTATTTCAATATTTGCAGATGAAAAAATGATCAGTACAGTTTTGCGAAATCTCATGTCCAATGCGGTTAAATTCTCCAACAGAGGAAGCACTATTTTTATAGAATGTGAGAAAGATGATGTATTTGCAAAAATTAGTGTAAAAGATCAGGGAATAGGCATTCATCCCGATATAAAAGAACAGCTTTTTGCAATCGACAAACGCATAAAAACCGAAGGAACTGAAAAGGAAAAAGGAACAGGCTTAGGTTTAACGCTTTGCAATGATTTTATTGAAAAGCATGGCGGCTGTATTTCTGTAGAAAGTGAAATGGGAAAAGGATCGAAATTCTATTTTACTGTTCCCTTGAGCAAAAAGTAAGCTTATTATTGCATACCCTTTTGCAAAGCAATTCGAATGGTAGTGCCTTTATTTATTTCAGAGGATTTTACAAAAATCTTTCCCGAATGATAATTCTCTATAATTCTTTTGGCCAAAGATAATCCCAAACCCCAACCTTTCTTTTTGGTCGTGTAACCTGGAGTAAAAATCGTTTTAAATTTTGATTTCACAATGCCTTTGCCAGTATCCGTAATATCTATAAAAACCAATTGCAACTGATCAAATAAACTGATGGTTATAGAGCCGATTCCATTCATTGCATCAATGGAATTTTTACAAAGATTTTCAATCACCCACTCAAACAATTCGACATTCACCTGAGCGATAATCTCTTCTGCACCATTGGTTTGAATATTGAATGTTATTTTATCCGAAGTTCGCTTTTTAAGATATGTTGTTGCATTTTGAATTATGTCGATCAGATTTGCATTTCCCAAAGCAGGTGGATTTCCAATTTTTGAAAACCTTTCTGTGATTTTTTCTAAGCGATTAACATCTTTTTCGACTTCTACGATAATAGCGGAATTGCCATCTTTTAGTTTGTACATTTCGATCCAGGCTAAGAGGGATGAAATTGGTGTACCCAACTGATGAGCAGTTTCTTTGGCCATGCCTACCCAGACTTGATTTTGTTCTGCCTTTCGAGATGTACTGAAAGCGATATACGAAACCAAAATGAAGAGAAAAATAACACCCAATTGTATAAATGGATAAAAAAACAATTGATTAAGCACCAAAGAATCTTTGTAAAAAATGTAGTTTTTATGACCGCCCAAAAGAGTGATTTCGATAGGATGATGCTGGGTTTTCATAATCTCCATTTGATCCTTCAGATATTTTTCATCTTGGCTTCTTTTGCTATCGAGATTCAAGGCAGAAATGATTTTGGAATTTTCATCCACCAAAATGACAGGCACCGTTTCATTGTCTTGCAAAATCTTAACAACAAAACTAATATCTTCATTAAAATCAGCTCTTTCAAGTTGCTTTGTGGCTTCTGCCCATAATTCTGCTTTCTTCCTTTCTTGTTTTGATAGTTTGTTTACCAATACATTGGTGTACCACAAAGAGGCAACTCCGATCACAATCGCAATAAAAAAAAGGCTAAGTTTCCACTTTTGCTTCTGAGAATAATAATACATAAGGAATACTTTAGAAATCTGAATAAATATTTTTGATATAAGTTCGAATGCCAAAGTAATAAAAATTTTCCTGAATATCTACGGATCCTTTTTTACTATCCCTAAAATCTGCACAGATAAGTATTTGAAAATTTGTTTGATGGTTCAAAGTATAACCCAATTGAATTCTTTTGAAATTAATTCTATTTTCAAAACCCTGCCCAATTTTCATTTTGGATGAAATATCGTCAAAATCAGGATCACCTTGCAAAAGATCTGAACCATTATTTAGACCAAGGGAATCAAGCCCTTGGAGGATATTTGAATAGGAAAGATGTATAAAAAAATCTCGAAAAATAATATTGGCTCGTATTAGGTTTTCTTTGAAATTTGCACCTAAGGGATGCGCTAAAGGTAGATTCAAATGAGTAAAATTTTGGTTCAAGTCTTCATGCATATAAGTATATGGATTAGCTTGATTATGTTCAACTTGAACAAAGGTATAAAAATGAGGAATCAATCCATAACTAAGGTCAAAAATCTTGCATCCAGCTTGCCAGGCAACTTTATGATTTTTGGTATCGGATAGTTTAAATTGATCACCAACAAATTGCCCATAAAGTTGAATATTTTTTATTGGATTTATTTTGATATTCGCACCCAAAATGACATTATTACTTCCATGCAAACCATAAGAAAGTGCCTTGGAAAAAATAAGCGGATTAAAAAAATTTGCAGCGATTTCTTTTTGCGTTGAGTCTGCCACATTCCAAATAACGCTTTCGATCAATGAAAGCTGAATGAAAGAATTGGGTGTAAAGCTTATTTCATTAAAAGCAGCATATTTCCGATTTCTATAAGCCAATTCCCCCGAACCAAAATGCCAGTAAGAAACATCAAAACCCATATACTCAGCATACATAACCCTGTAAGTTATATATTTAGATTGAAAGCTCACTTTAAAAAAAGGATAAGATGTAGTAAAATCGGATAAAAGCAATGAACGATAGCCTTCTCCCCAAAAGTTTTTCCCATTGCCCAATACAAAATTCCAATGCTTGCTTGGAGCATAAATTAAATAACCTGAAGCATTTGAAAAATCGTGACCTTCGGCTTTATAGTTTTTGGGAACGCCCTGACCCGGAATCGAAACAGTTTTGCGTATGTAATCGTCTAAGTATTTTGGATAAAAGGCCTGATTTTCAAAAAAATCTGTATAAAATGAAAATTTGTCACCAATACTCCCGTAAATCTGGACACCCCTTGTGTTTAAGCTCAAGTAAGACTGCCCAATATAGTTGGCTGAATCGGCATATTTATATTGCATCAAAGTAAATAATGGATTAATAACCAATTTAAAATCTTTTTCTTTGACATGGATAAAAGCCTCCTTCCGAAGCTTTCGCCAGAAATAGTTTGCTCTGACTTTTTTTACAAAAGCAGAGTTTGATTCCCAAAAACGATTGGGTGAAAAAATCAAGGAATCAGAAAACTGAACCTCTTCGGAATTAGAAAAAACATAAGGTTTGAATGCGCTTGCAAAGCTTTGCTTCTTTGAGGCAATATTTTGATCTATCTTGTTGTACCAAAATTCATTTTGGGTATAAAAACCGATTTGGGCTTCAATTTCGTTCAGAAACCCAAAAAATAGGACCAAAAGAGAAAAAGATTTAAGAAAGAAGCATATCTTGTTTTTCATTGTGTTTTTGTAATTTGATCAGTAATGTATTAAATATTAAATCAGTCAACTGACTTACAATACCAAAGAGTGCCGCAAAGATTTTTGCAAAGAACCGAAGAGTGTTAATGAATAATATTAAAGATAGCAGCTCTTCAGAAAATGCTTTCGATGAATAGGAATTAACACATTTGCAAAGATTAGATTGCAAATTATTCTACAGCACTCTCTTTGAATTTTTGCAAGCCGGTATCCAGAAAATCGATGAATTCCTTGATGTCTAAATTGTAAGATCTTGGCTCGGCGAGCAAAGTACCCTCTGCGCTCATCAAAACATAGAAAGGTTGTGCATTTGCTTTAAAAACAGACTTTTGAATATCGGAGTTTTTTTCGCTTAGCATCCGCTTCTCTCGTCCGTCATAAGTAGATTTATACCATTTTTCTTTTGGTAGTTCTATTGTCTTGTCATCAATATACATAGCAATTATGATAAAATCTTCTTTCAAACGTCTAAGAACCTGGGGATTTGACCATACATTTGCCTCCATCTCGCGGCAACTTACACAACCATGTCCCGTGAAATCAATAAACACGGGTTTATTCATACTTTTTGCACAAGCCAATCCCTGCTCATAATCAAAATATCCTTGCAAACCATGGGGTAAATGGAGCAAGTCGGAATAGAGTGATTTTTCACACTCCGCTGATAAATTTTCATTGCTTTCATTGGAGTTTTCGCTGGAAATTTTTGAAAGGTCAAAATCATGTGTTGAAAGCGGCGGTGTCCAACCAGAAAGGGCTTTGAGAGGCGCACCGAACAATCCGGGAATCAAATACACAACAAAAGAAAAAGTTATGATAACCAAAATTAATCGAGGTACACTCAAATATTTCATTTCGCTATCGTGTGAAAATTTAATTTTGCCAAGCAAATAAAATCCCATTAAGCTAAAAATAACGATCCACAAGGCCAGATAAATTTCGCGATCGAGAATTCCCCAATGATAAGTCTGATCAGCAACACTCAGAAATTTTAAACCTACTGCCAATTCAATAAATCCTAAAACAACTTTTACAGAATTGAGCCAACCACCTGATTTGGGTAGCGTTTGCAGAGCAGATGGAAAAACCGCAAATAAAGAAAAAGGCAAAGCAAATGCCAATGAAAAACCAAGCATCCCAATGACAGGTCTGATGAATTCTCCTTCGGCAGAAAAGCGCAATATTGTTCCTACAATTGGAACTGTGCAGGAAAAGGAAACCAATACCAGCGTGAAAGCCATAAAGAATGTTCCCATGATTCCTCCTTTTTCCGCTTTCTCGTCAGATTTATTGATGATCCAGGAAGGAAGAACAATTTCAAACATACCAAAAAAGGAAGCAGCAAAAACAGAAAATATAACAAAGAAAAATATGTTAGGAAACCAGTGGGTACTAAGCCAGTTGGTAAAATCTTCGCCCAGTGTAGCACCAACCAAAACACCAATCAAAATGAATATTGTAATAATGGATAAACCATAAACACTCGCATGAAAAATACCTTTTTTTCTATTGGTTGACTTTTTCAGAAAGAATGACACAGTAAGTGGAATCATAGGATAAATACAAGGAGTCATTAAAGCAATGAATCCTGCTCCTAAAGCAGTAAAAAACAAAGCCCACAAGGACAAGTTATCCATTTTATTTTTGAATGGTGTAGTTCCTATCGTTTCCTGTTTTACATTGGGATTAACTTTTATGGAATCAAGGTAAACAGTGCTATCTTTTTTATCCTTATTTAGGGTATCTTTGAGGGCATCATCCTGAACGATTTTCTCAGATGTTTCATCTTTGGCAAAGCCGGGAAGTTCAAATGAAAAATCTGGATCAAACATAACGCATTTGTCTTCAAAACAAACCTGATATTCCATCTTTCCTTTGATTGTAAATGCATCCTTCGATTTCATTTTTATTTTCTGTCTGAACTCAGCTTTGTCATTAAAATATTGAACCTCCATTTTGAAAATCTCATCCATTTCCTTAATGACTGGGGATTTCTCCACTACTTTTCCAATCAATTGATATTGGGGCGAAGCTGCAAATGTAAAACTCATTCGTATAGGGCCGCCTGCCGGGAAATTTTGTCCGTACAAATGCCACTTTTTTTCAATACTTGCTCTGAAAACAATTTCGGCTTGATCTTCCTGAATATTTTCGACAGAATATTTCCATTTTACAGGATCGAATAACTGCGCTGAAACTATGTTGATATGTGCTAAAATGGAGAATATCAATAAAATGATGCCTATTTTTTTCATAACGATAGTTTTAAAAGTGTTCTTTGTCTATTTTTTTCAACAAGCAAATTTAAAAAAATTGCCAAAGAATCATATCAGAATTATGTCCTTTTAAATTATGAAATGGAAAAATGTTAATTTTGTTCTTATAAAAAAGACTTTAGGCGAGGAATAATTTTAATTGAAGTTTTCAAAATATACTTGGAAATGAAATGTCATTTTAAAAAATGGCGTCCTCAATTTGTAAAAGTCGTATGATCAAATGAATCGAAAAACTTATTGGAACTCTTGTAGGAAATTTTAATGCCTTCTATTAATTATATTTCCAAATCATTGATTTCAACCACAACACGGAATCCATTCTCGTTCAATGGCAATAGTGAATACCAAAATTATAAAAACATGATAAGAATTGAGCATAATTGCTAATTGATTTTTAACATATTTCAACACCTAAAATTTTTCTTGAATTTTTTAAAATTTTACATTTATTTGCATTCGATTATTTTATTATAAATTGCCAAATGAGCAAGCGAAAAATACATATACTAAAAACTATAATTTAGTGACCCAAAGACAAATATTTCACCCTTTTTTTTGGCAGAATTTATCAGTTGAAAAATTGTTTCTTTATTTTGGGATAATTTTCGGCTGTTTATTTATACTAATAAGCCCACCTTTCCATGTTCCAGATGAGGGATCACATTTTTTCAGGGCATACGAAATTAGTGATGGGAAAATTATATCTATAAAAATTGATAACAAAGGTGGCAACTATCTTCCAGTTTCATTAAAAAAAACAGCAGATAGCATTTTCTTAAGCAAAAGATTATTAGAAAGCTTAAAAAAAGAAACTGAAACGAGTTTAAACCAAAACGATCGAAGTTTTATTGAATTTGCTGGAACCTTCCGGTATTCACCCATTCCTTATATACCCCAAATCATTGGTATTACAATTGGAAAAATTCTGAACCTTGCACCTCTTTTTTTATTATATCTTGGACGAATTTTCAATTTTCTTTTTTGGCTTGTATTGACCTATTTTGCAATAAAAATCATCCCTATTGGAAAATTATTCTTTTTCATTTATGCTTTCACTCCCATGTCTCTTTATTTAGCGTCATCCCTCTCTGCAGATGCTTTAACAAATTCTTTGTCAATGCTTTCTATTTCTGTAATGCTTTCTTACATCCTAAATAATAAAACATTGCATAATCGAAATATTGCACTTCTTTTAATACTTTTTTCCTTATTTGCATTATGTAAGCCCACCTATGTTATAATAACATTCCTTATTATTTTTATTCCTCGCAGAAATATTAAAATGAATCTTTTCTTATTTTACTCGATCATGTTTCTTATACCTATTTCATTATCAATAGCATGGAGTTATGTTATCAGAGACATTGCCGCTGTATCCTCTGGGCTTCCAAAAAGCGAAACTATGGGTCAACAATTGAATTTTGCAATGCATAATCCCGTCTTCTTTTTCCAAGCTATCGTTAATACAATAAAATATTACTTTTTGGAGTGGTATCTCTGGGGGTTTTATGGCATTTTCGGTTTTTTTTCTTCATATTTACCATTAAAATTAGCCTTTCTACACATTATAGTGCTGATTTCTGCATTGATAATTGAGAATAATAATAAAATAATTTGTTTTCCATTTAGGACTTTTCTTGTTGTTATTTTTATTGTAAATCTAACTTTAATTCTGAGTGGGGTTTACTTAACATGGACTCCTCTAAAATCGACTATAATACTTGGGTTTCAGGGTAGATATTTGATTCCTATTCTTTCAATATTTCTATTGGCTTTTTATTTAAACAAACAAGACAAACAGAATAATCAATTTGTTGTATTTGCATACTTCTTCTTAGCTCTTTCTTGCTCAATTCTATACATATTCTCATCTAATTTCTTTTCATTTATTTTTTTATTACCTTTAATCGGACAATTTTATTATTCAAAAACAGAGGATTTATCAAAAAACAAGAAAACATTGTATTTAAGTTTAGTTATATTTGTTTCAGTTTTATCTATTTTTTTTGTTAATCCTAATTACTCTATAATTCTTAAAGTTTCAGATAAAATAACGATACCAGCAATCAATATAATAATATTTCTAATTTTCATCGGTAAGAAACATTTAATAAAAATTTCAAACAAACAACATCTTTTTAGAATTGCATTGATGTTCTATGTCGGATTTATTTGTTGTGTATCAATATATAAAATTATAACATCATTTTACTAAGTCAACTTGGATAATTGGCTTTTAAACAAGCGTTTTCAATGGAAGACATAAATATTGGTTTTATTTATGGTCTGTAAAATAATTGTAATTTTTGCTTATTTTTGCACATGAAATTATCGGTTGTATCGCCTGTATATAGAGCTAAAAGTATTCTTGCTCAATTAATTGAAAGAATTGAAAATTCCGTCAAAGCAATATTTCATGAATATGAAATAATTCTGGTTGATGATGCCTGTCCTGAAAACAGTTGGGAAGAAATAGAAAGGCTGGCAAGTATAAATAATAAGGTGAAAGGCATCAAACTTAGTCGGAATTTTGGACAACATAATGCCATCGCTGCCGGATTAGACCAAGCAAGCGGCAACTGGATTGTTGTTATGGATTGTGATTTGCAAGATCAGCCGGAAGAAATTCACAAACTATTTGCAAAAGCGCTTGAAGGATTTGATATTGTTTTAGCTAGGCGACATAATAGGCAAGATAACTTTTTGAAAAAAGCTTATTCCATGCTTTTTTATCGAACCTTAGGATTTTTAACAGGTTCGAGTCAAGATGAAAGTGTGGCAAACTTTGGAATTTATAGCAAACAAGTGATAGACGAAATAAAGAAGCTGAAAGAAAGTAGCCGATATTTTCCAACTCTTGTGAAATGGGTTGGATTCAAATCCATAAGCGTTGATGTTGAGCATGCAAAAAGAAAAGATGGTAAAAGCAGTTACAATTTTAGAAAAATGATGAATCTGGCTATCAATATTATGCTCGCATACAGTGACAAACCACTCAAGTTAACCATAGGCTTAGGTGCTATATTTTCCTTCATTTCTTTTTTAATGTCAATTTATACCATTATCCGATGGCTGTCCGGAGGAATTTCGGTGATTGGATATGCAAGCCTGATTACAAGTATATGGTTTCTTTCTGGTTGCATATTAATAACATTAGGTATTGTAGGATTGTATATTGGCAAAACATTTGAAGGAGTAAAAAACAGACCATTTTACATTATCGAAAAGAAAATCAATGATTGAACGATTAAACTGGGATTCACAATTTTTTGGCTATCCTGTTGGCAAACTCCATGCCTCAAAAACTTTTGAGGCTGATAGCTTTATACAAGAAGCCATGGCATTCAAATTAATCTATGTTTTTAGCGAAGATACAATACAACTTAAAAACAATGAGTTGGTTGACACAAGAATTATTTTAAGAAAATCGGTTTCAGAACAAGCGATGAAACAAGGTATTGTAGAATTTGATTTAAGTCAACATAGTTACCAAAAAATGTTGGAATTGACTTATCTATGTGGGTATAATTCCCGGTTTAAAATTGATAAAAACTTCAAGAATAATGAGTTTGAGCGACTTTATAAAACATGGATCGATAAAAGCATCAGCAAGGAAATTGCAAATCATGTTTTAGTAAAAGTGATAGATAAAGAGATTGCGGGATTCTTAACCATCAATGCTATTGAAGGAAAATCAACAAAAATGGTCTTAATGGCGGTGGACGAAAAGCATAGAGGAAAAAATATTGCTACGGAATTAATCAAAGAATGTGAATATATTTCAAAAATGTTCAATATTCCGACCATTGAAATCTCGACACAAAATGGATATTCGAGTGCATTAAAACTTTATGAGAAATTAGATTTTGAAATCATTCAGTCAACAAAAATATATCATTATTGGAATCTATGATACCTTTTAATAAACCTTATTTTACTGGTAAAGAAACAGAATATATAACCCGTGCAGTACAATCCGGAAAGATTTCAGGGAATGGGAAATATACCCAACTTTGTCATCGATATTTTGAAGAAAAATTTGGCTTTAGGAAATGCCTGCTAACCACCTCATGCACAGATGCATTAGAAATGGCTGCGATCCTGATAAACATCAAAGAAGGTGATGAAGTTATCATGCCATCCTATACATTTGTGAGTACAGCCAATGCATTTGTTCTCAGAGGTGCAAAGATCGTTTTTGCTGATTCAATGTCATGCAATCCCAACTTGGATGCCGATTGCATTGAAAACCTGATTACCCCAAAAACCAAAGCGATCGTTGTAGTGCATTATGCAGGAATAGCTTGTGAGATGGATAAAATTTCATATTTGGCTGAAAAGTACAATCTTTTCCTGATAGAAGATGCCGCTCAAGCAATAGACAGCTTCTACAAAGATAAGGATGGTTTCATGAAACCCTTAGGCAGCATAGGGCATTTGGCCGCTTTTAGTTTTCATGAAACAAAAAATGTCATTTCAGGAGAAGGTGGCATGCTTGTCATCAACGAACCAAAATTTTTACAAAGAGCTGAAATTATTTGGGAAAAGGGAACAAACCGATCAGCCTTTTTCAGAGGCGAAGTGGATAAATATGGCTGGGTGGATATTGGATCTTCTTTTTTACCTACCGAAATTGTAGCAGCATTTTTATTCGCCCAACTGGAACAACTTGAGGAGATACAAAATAAAAGAAAAAGTATCTGGAATCTATACCATACAAGGCTTCTTGAAATAGAAAGAAAGGGTAAAATCAGACTTCCCTATATTCCTGAATATGCCATCAACAATGCTCACATGTATTATATTATTTGCAAAAATATAGAGACCAGAACTCAATTAATTCATACTCTCAAGGAAGAAAATATTATGGCTGTTTTTCATTATTTAAGCCTTCATACAAGTCCTTACTATACAACAAAGCACGATGGAAGAAAGCTTATAAAGTCAGAGCTTTACACAAATACCCTACTTCGCTTGCCTTTATATTATGAATTAGAATCGGCAGATATTTCAAAAATTTTAACAGTCATCGAAACATTTTTTAAATGCCATTGATTTAAAATTCAGAACTCCTGAAACAGACAGATTGCTTTGCATCTTTCTTATGCTATTGATATTTAACAATATACCTTTGTATTAGTAAATACACGGTGCCTATATCTGTCAATTATTTCGGACAACAAGGAATTACGTGATCCATTATCTTCATTAGCCAGCTCAAGCGACATACCTTCGATTGAATGTCTTGATTTTGGGTTTGTGAGAATATTTAGGAAAAATGCAACATATTCGTTTGCATTGTTACAGAAGTTCTGAATTTTTTATTCAAAAGCATATTTATCAAGATATTGAAAATCTTTTTTCAATATTCCATTTTCCAGAATTGTTGCTCTGTTCAATAAAACATTGCCATCCACATTTATATTCGGAATAATATGCTTGAGAACATTTCGGGCAAAATCTTCGGAAGCATCTCGGGGCAATGCATTGGGCAAACAATCGGAAGCCATGATGGTTATGACATCATTGTCTGAAAAAGCATCGGTAAGCAATTCTGATTTAGGATTATACCCATAGAACGGCATTTCGAGAGGTGCATACTTTTGTGTACTCCAGATGGCACCGGGTATATCGGCGCTCACATCTGCAATGACCCGAATATGAAAATCTTTATGTTTTAAATCTTCATACGAAATCAAATAAGGTTCATTTGTAGTCCAATACTGACAAGCGATTAAAATATCGGCTACCTCGGTATATTCATGAAAAATAGATTCGAACTCTTCAGGATGTTTTTCGAGAATACTCATATCAAAAGGTTTACCTGCTTTTCGTCTATAATAATTCCAAGGATCTATCTGGCATACAACAGGTTCATTGAATGATTTTTGAAGGAATTCTCCTGGGTTTACCTGCCTGATTTTCATTTTTTCGAAAAGCTCTAAAGCACCACCGGCAGCTCTACCTCCTCCTGTAATAAGAATTTTCAGCTTTTCTAAATTTATGCTTTGAGTTTGAAGCAGCAGAGCATTCAAATCTTTTGATTGATAGGCAGGCAAAAGTTCATAGGTCTTTGATCTTTTGCCCCAGGCTAAAAGCGCATTGTAAGAACCAACAATTCCCGCCCATTTTCCAAAACCCATCAGCCTTATTCCATCCTGACCTTTGAGCAATTCAAAATCGATCAAAGTGATCTTTTTAGAAATCATGGCCTTAAACATTTCTTGATTTCGGGGTTGTTGTTTTCTTACGTGAGGAAAAAGCAAGTATGTAGCACCTTCTAAAATCTTGTTGATGTCCAACTCAGAAATTCCGATCAGCAGGTCTGTTTCCGACAAATCCTTTCGAATAGAAATTCCGAGATCAGAATACTCTTGATCGGAAAAACATCTTATATTACTGGATTGCAATTCAATATCAAAATCGGTAAACTCCTGCATGATTTTTTTTGCAATAGTAGGTGTAATAGCTACTCGCTTTTCAGGAAAAGACTTTGTTTCATGCAAAATTCCGATTTTCTTAATATTTTTCATCCCAGAAAATAAATAAATAACTAAAACGTTAATTTTTTTAGTAAAAGTAAGATGATTATTATAAATTTGCAAAAGTTCTTTAACATCATTTTTGAATTCTGTTAATGATCTTAAATTTTCGGGGCTGTGTGGTTTTGACAGCGTGGAGATAGGATTGTAAGCATGCAGGGCCAGGTGACAAATCCCTTGATAATGGTCACAAACTATAACAGGCGAAGATAACTCTTACGCTCTCGCTGCCTAATACGCTATGCGTACAAGCTTTATCCCGGCTCTAGGAGCATGGGACGAGACATCCAATGAAAGGTTTTGTCTAATTCCTTACATAATCGGGTGCCATCAATATTTGACTGGTTGGTTTATGCTTCGATAGACTGACGAGAAAACAGGAGATAAGGTATAAATTGGGTGTTCGTTTCCGGTTTATATTCGAAAATCAACAATGAAATAAGCATGTAGAAGGCAATTTGATCACATGTTTGGACGCGGGTTCGAATCCCGCCAGCTCCACACATTAATTTTTTGGAACTACTCAATACAATGGAATACATTTTTATTTTGCTTTTTATTGTTGTAATTGGTCTTGCCATTGTCATCAACCTGAAGCTAAAAAAGAAAGCTCATTCGCATGATACGCATAGCCACAAGGTAAAAGCCCCTACCCCTTTTGAAGTCTTAAACCTAACAGAAAAGACCAAGTACTTTCATACAAAATTTGAAGATGTTCCTATTCCTGAAATAGCTCATTTGCAAGACAATCATTTGGATAACAAAAAAAGAGTTGCCGAAAAACTTGCTGAAAGCAAATTACAAAAAGAAAAAGCACATAGCCATGATAATCACCATGATAACCACAATAATACACACAAAGAACACAAGCAAGAGGATGAAAAACATCAAAGTGTTGACTTAAAACAAGTAACAATTTTTTCAGAAATATTAAAAAGAAAAGAACATTCATGATTTGTTGAAAAAAAGTACTTTAAATACTTTTATTTTATAAAATCTTTCTTTATTTTTGTTTTCATCACTAAAAAGAGTCCCGGATTTTCGGGATTCTTTTTTTTTATTTTTAATAAGTAACTCTCGGGAGGAATTGAAATGAACGAACAAAGCAAAATTACTTATATTACAGAAGAAGGTCTTAAAAATTTGAAAGACGAACTTGATCAGCTTCAAAATATTGAAAGACCCGCTATTTCAAAACAGATTGCAGAGGCTCGCGATAAGGGCGACTTGTCTGAAAATGCAGAATATCATGCAGCAAAAGAGGCTCAATCATACTTAGAACTAAAAATTTCTAAACTAAAGGAGGTCATTGTAAATTGTCGATTGATCGATGAATCCAAATTAGATAGTTCCAAAGTTCAAATTTTATCTAAAGTAAAAATCAAAAATAAGAAAACCAAGCAATTAATTGAATATATTCTGGTTGCAGAATCAGAGGCAAATCTCAAGATTGGCAGAATTTCTGTTTCTTCACCTATAGCCCAAGGTCTTTTAGGCAAAAAGAAAGGAGATATGGTAAAAGTGAAAGTCCCCTCCGGTGAAATGGAATTCGAAATATTAGAAATATCAAAAGGTATGTAATTTTAAAAATATAACGATGGCTTCAATATTCTCAAAAATATTAAAGGGAGAAATTCCTTCTTTTAAGATCGCTGAAAATGAAAAGTTTTTTGCGATACTTGATGCTTTTCCTGTAGCGAAAGGCCATATACTGATTATTCCGAAAGCCGAAATTGATTATATTTTTGATTTGGCTGATTCTGATTTGGCCGAAATTAATTTATTTTCGAAAAAAGTAGCAAAAGCAATTCAGGCAGCCATACCCTGCCAAAGGATAGGTGTAGCCATCATCGGTCTGGAAGTTCCTCATGCTCATATACATCTTATTCCATTAAATTCTATGGAAGATATCAATTTTTCCAAACCCAAAATGAAATTATCACAGGAAGAAATGAGTCAAATTGCCGAAGAAATTAAAAAACATCTTTAACATATATTTACGGATGAACATTAGATACGTGATGCATCACGTATCTAATCAATTATTTTCTGCCAACAAGGGATTATGCGATCCATTATCTTCTTCTGCCCGCTCCAGCGACATACCTTTGATTGGATGCCTTGATTTTGCATTTGTAAGCATAATTGCGAAAAAAATGCAACAAAATAGTTTAGGTTGTTTCAGTGGTTCTGAGTTTAAGGCCAATTTAAGAACGAAACAAATAATTATCAATAACTTGAAATTGTTATGAGCTACTTTTCAACATGAGCAACTTGAATATGATTATTCTATACTTTTACAAAATTGTTTAGTGGCATTTGTGATATTTTTTGTTTTATGAAATTATCATAATCGTTTTTGATTTGACAGATTGATTGTAAACAGGGCTACGTTCTTAGCTGTGTCCAATGATTTTTACCTCGATTTTCCAATTGAATCAAATCAAATCTGTTTTCGCCTCACACCACTTAATACAAACAATATCAGTGATTTAACACTATGTTTTTTCATCTGATTTTTTGCGATTTTGTAAAAACTAAAATATAGCTTCAATGAGCTTCACACACTTACATGTTCATACTCAATATTCTTTGTTAGATGGCGCTTCGGCCATTGGAAGTTTGATAAAAAGAACCAAAGAACTCGAAATGAATTCCTTGGCTATTACAGATCATGGCAACATGTTTGGAGTCAAAAAATTTGTTGACACAGCAGTAAAAGAAGGAATCAAACCCATCATAGGTTGCGAAACATACGTTGCACGCCGAAATCGCTTGAAAAAAGATGACGAAACGGATCGAGGCGGCGATCACCTTATATTATTGGCAAAAAATAAAGAAGGCTATCACAACCTTTTAAAACTTATTTCATATTCCTGGACCGAAGGTTTTTATTACAAACCACGAATAGACAAAGAAATCCTAAAAAAATATAGCAGCGGCCTAATAGCTTTATCTGCATGTTTGGGAGGTGAAATTCCAAGAGCTATTCGCAATCATGGCACAGCAAAAGCGTCCTCCGTAATCGAAGAATATTTGGAAATATTCCGAGAGGATTTTTATCTGGAATTAATGGATCATGGACTTGATAAACAAAAACAAGTTAATGAGGAATTATTGGTTTTGGCTAAAAAATATGACATCAAATTAGTTGCATCCAATGATTGCCATTTTCTTAAGAAAGATGATGCAGAGGCACACGATATTTTGGTTTGCCTAAGCACACAAAAAGACAAAGATGATCCCGACAGACTCCGCTATACGGGTCATGAATATTTGAAGTCGCCGGATGAAATGCGCAAGATTTTTGATTATTGTCCGGAAGCGATAACAAACACCCAAAACATTGCGGATTCAGTAGAATCGTACAAACTTGACAGAAGTATTCTTTTGCCGGCATTTCCTATGCCCGAAGAATTTACGGATCAAGATGATTTTTTGCGCCATCTAACGTATAAGGGGGCAGAAAAAAAATATGTTGACATAACTGAAGAAATTCGGGAACGATTGGATTTTGAGCTAACAGTAGTGAAAAATATGGGTTTTGCCGGTTATTTTTTGATTGTGCAAGATTTC